>Ga0256826_1000086_pt1 | contig 45089 bp, 53 predicted proteins | sample CV79metaG_FD_185975 | JGI IMG/M metagenome (GOLD analysis project Ga0256826, IMG submission 185975) | Hydrothermal vent microbial communities from East Pacific Rise, Pacific Ocean - CV79 | ecosystem: Environmental > Aquatic > Marine > Hydrothermal vents | place: Pacific Ocean: East Pacific Rise...
ATTGCCATTCCTGGGGTGTTTGTGACAGAAGCATGTTCCCCAACTTATGCAAAAATGGCAACACGTTTGGGTGCTGAGTACATCACAGCTCTCCCCTGTGAAATCACTACCTATCTTGACCGAACGGATGACACAAACAAAACCATTTCAATTAGTATATTAAGCCCTCAGTTCATGTTTGAAAACATGTTTAAAGGTGCTGTAGAAAATGCTGTAAAAAATACAGGTCTTAGTCAAGAAGATGCCAACAAATACCAAACCCTTGCATCTATTGTACTTGCTGATTTAAATAAAATTATCGCTTCATCTATTACAGATAGTGGTCTAAATTTAGAAAAATCTAAATAATTATTAAAATATTCCCGTGCTTAATGGGGATATTTGTTCTATTATAAAATCTTAAGAATATTTTTAAACGTAAAAAAACTATAATATACATATATTATACTCTTATCTTAAGAATCATTTGATATTATTCTACTCTTAAATTTCAAATAAAAGGTACTCAATATGTCAAATCAAGAAACATTAAATCTTACATCAATTCGTTCAGCTATAGAATCTTATAAAGGGTTTACTCAAGGTGAAAAATCTCATGCCATTACAAACTTAAATTCATGGGCTGGAGAAGAGTGTGACTTAAGCAAGTTAACTAAAAACTTTGAAACATTATCACTTGATGCAAAACCATTTCTTGAAGAAGCTGGTTTTTTAAAAGCATAATTCTACATTATAAGATTCCCAAATTATTTCTTTGGGAATGTTTTCCTTTTTCTACCCTACTCCCATCTTTTTAGCATAAATAGCTAACTCTTCGCTTGTGTCGCCGTAGAGTTTTATCCCTAGTGAGGTTCTAATTCCCAATAAAAGAATATCCATTCACCCACGGATTGAGTATGTCCATGAGTTGGTTAGAGCTTTTCGTAGGTCATTCGCTCTTGGATTTAAAAACCATAGATAATTATGACATAAATATCAATTATTTTAATTTTTAAAAAGTATAATATAACTCTGATATAACAACAAAAATCCAAATATAGAAAGCAATCCACCAAGTACACGCATTACCCACAGATAAGCTTGACTATCCAATAGGTCTCGGAAATTAGATGCAACCCATGCTACTACCATTTTTGAAAGAACCAATGTTCCAATGGCTACAACAACAAACAGTGTAGATTCTATTTGGTTGCCACGAGCAAGATATGCTCCACCTACCGTAAACCAGAATATATAAGGATTTGGACTTAGTAGATTGACTTTAATAGCTATTGCAAGGGATATTGGAGTTCCCAATGATTGTGAGATATTAATCTCTTTTATTTTCACTATTTTTAGAGAGAGCCAAAGTAAATACACACCCCCAAAAGAGCTTAAAATACCAATAAATAGGTCAATATCTTTAAATTGTGTAAGTGTAGCAAGTACTATAAATATTATTGGAGCATCTGTAATAATAGGTGCAAGACTAGCTCGGATACCATATTTTAATCCATGAGTTAAGGTCTGTTGAATAACTACAATTCCCAAAGGACCAGGTTTAAATCCAGCCGTTAATCCAAAAATAAAGGCTGATATTATATATTCGTTCATTTAAACCCACTCCTCAAACTCCAATCCAAATCCATACTCAACAATATCTCCAAATATCCCATCGTTACTAACCAAAATAGCCCCTTGACTAATGGCAGTAGAGGCAATCAGAAAATCCAAGTCATTCTTTTTCAGTGCTTTGGTATTAATGCCTGTTTGCTCTTTGTATTTGGCTTTTATCTTTCCAAAAATATCTATCTCTTTTACACTCAAAGGGAAAACATCTAAATAGTCTTTGATAAACTCTATTCCACTTTCAAAAAGCTTTTCATCTCTGTTATTTTTATCTTTTTTACTCTTTTCAAAAGTAGCCAATCCATAAGCAAGTTCATAAAGAGTAACAATAGAGACAGCTACTCTATCATCTTCTGAAAGAGAGAAAAGCTTCTCTTTAACAGCATTTCTATAAGGAGATTTGGAATCGGTAAGATAAGAGATAATATTGGTATCTAAAAGGTAAGTTTTACTCATAATTTTACTTTAATTTCTAATCCTAGAGATAAAGTTCTCTCTAGCCTCTTTGCGACTCTCTTTTAGATGTTCTATAATTTCAGGGGTAAAAAGACCATCCATTTTTCTAGCAAACTCTCCCCATTTTGTCTCTTTTTTTTGAGATGGTTTTAAACCATCAATCACTTTTATTTGCAGATTAAACTGCTCTTTTGCAATATTTAATAGCTGTTCAATAGCACTTATATCAGTGCTATTTATCTGAAAAGTTACCATGTTAAACCTTTACTGTTAGTTGTTTAAAGTATATCCAAAAATGATTTAACTTTGGGAATACTCTATTCCTCTCCAAACTCATAACCTAAACCACAGGAATAATAAGCATTAAAATTACAGAACTAACTCTTGTATAATACAATCAGAGGTAAAAGAAAATAAAAAAGAAAATGGTGTAGAAAAAATAAAAAAGACAGATAGAGAATAAATCTCTACCTAGTATTTTTATTATTTATAAAAGAAAGTTTGATTAAATTAAAAATTAATCTTAAGACCTAAAGATAAAGCATCCCCTCTAAGTGAATCTAATGAAGAAGTTTCATATTCTGCAACAATATTTTTATTTTCACTAATTTTATAAGAAAGTCCACCACCATAAGCAAGACCTTTTTCTGTATCTCCAACAGAAGGTTTTTCATACAGATACCCACCTTTAGCAAACAAACCAAGCTTTTCAGTTAAATCAAAATCATAAACCAAAGCAATATCTCCAGTTTTATAAGAAACATCTGTTTCTGCACTATTATCTAACTGATTTTTTGTATAAGATGTACCAAGTTCCACTCCAAAACCATTTCCAAACTTATACCCTAAATCTAAACCAGCACCATAACCTCTATCTGCATCTGTTCCGTTCAATGTATCACCTGCAATTGATAAACCTTTAAGAACAACATAGTAGTTACCACTTGGTTTTGCTACAACCTTTGGCTCTTCTTTTACTACTTCTGGTTTTACTTCTTCAACAATCACTTCAGGTACAATTGCCTTTGGTACAACTTCTTGAATAACAGGAAGAACCACTTCTGGAATAACAGGTACAACTACCTCTTCCACAGGAACATATACATTTTCTAGTTGAACAGGTACAACACCACCTAAATCACCTCCAGCAGATAGACCAGTCACTATACCTCCTACTAATAATGTAGAAATAATCTCTTTTCTCATACTCACTCCTTTGTTAGTTACATACCATATGTTTATATGGATATCTTAATCATAAAACAAAAGCTCTTTAACAAAGCCTATTTATATAAAATAAATTTAACAAATAACATTAATGTATTAAATTCATATAAATATCGCTATTTAACTGTTTTTTAGGGTTTATAGATGTTAAATCACGTACTATTTCAACAAAACATCTATTGCTATCTGTTTTATTTAATTAAAATAATTAAAAAGTGAAGAAAAACAAAACTTTAGGGAAATGATAAAACAGAATTTTAGAAGAAAATATATTATAATAAAAAATTAAGCTATAACAAATATTAAGATTAAAAGAGTAATTTGTTGGAGGAAAGAAGAGAAGAAAATTCTATACTACAAAAAGTTATGTAGTATAGAATAAAAAGTTAAAGTTGTTTAGCTACAACCACAACCTGTACCACAAGATTCACCATCACCTTTATGACCACCTACAATACCTGTAGTGATTTCATCTTCAGTAGCTTCTCTTGAAGAGAGAACAGTTACAGCGAACATTAAATCTTTACCAGCCAATGGATGATTAAAATCAATATTTACTTCTGTATCGGTAAATGATTTAACTGTTACTTGAACAGTCTCACCATTTTCACCTTGACCATAAAGGGTCAAACCATCTTTAAGCTCAACACCTTCAAATTGCTCTATTGGAAGTGTTTGCAATGCTTCAGCATTATACTCTCCATAAGCCTCTACAGCTGGAACCATAATATCACCTGATTCTTTTGGATTCATACCACATAATGCTTTTTCAAGACCAGGGATAATCTGACCTCTACCCATAATAAACTCTAAAGGCTCACCTGAACCCTTGTTACTATCAACAACATCTGTTGTTCCTGCTTCTTTTACTTCGTACTCAATACCTACAACACAATTTTCATTAGTAATCGTCATTGAATCTCCTATCTATAATTTTCAACATAATATCCAATCAAACTTTATTGTCACTTATAGTGTCACTGTGACAAGCGATTTTGAGCAATAGATGCTGATTTCTTGCCTGGATAAGTTGAAATAACATATTCATAAAGACTTTTTGCTTGGTTGGAATCGCCACTTTTATCGAGAGAAATAGCTGTATGTAAATATAACACATCCATATAACTGGCACTATCATAAAGCAATGCACTCTGTTTATAATAAGCAACAGCATCTCCATACTGATGTGTATAGTAAGCAATTTCTCCTAAATAAAAGTTTGAGGGAGCTGCTTTATAATTTGCAGCTAAAACTTCATCGAAACGCTCTTTTGCAGCTTGATAACTACGTTGATAAAAGAGTTGAACCCCTTCTCTATAACTCTCTGCATAATTAACATCAGCAGAAATTTCTGTATTGGTGTAGCTATTAGCGTTTAGATTACTATCCTCCATCGTAACACTGTTTGTATTATAGTTCATATTTCTATTCACATTAGCCATAGCATTTGCTGTGGCTGTTGCTATGGCATTTGTGTTTTCTTCTTTTAAACGTTGTAAATTCGTTTGTAAAGTATCTTGAGTCACATAACTGTTTTTAATCTCATCAATCATACCACCTAACTCTAAGAGTAAAGCATAACTTTTATTGGCATCTTGGACTGCATGTTGTAGTCTTTTTTCTGTATTCTTTCCTTGAAATTCTAACTTTTCTTTCAGGCTTACAATCTCTTTATTTTGCCCCTCTATAATAGTAGAAAGACCATCAACTTTACGCTGTTGCTCATTAATCTTATTATATAACATCTGTATGGTTTTTTTATTCTCTAGTACAGTTCTTTCAGTTTGTGTCAATCCATAAGGTGTTGCACTGTCTATATTTCCTGCACCATATACAGATGGTTCATTTGCATAAAGTAGTGTAGCTATACTAAAAGAGGTCAATAATACCATTTTTTTAAGGTTTATCATTTTATACTCCTATCTGTTTTTTACTCTACTATCTTAAACTCAACACGTCTATTTTTTGCATAACATCTACTTGAAGTACTACTTGTACATTCTGGAGAACTTTCACCCATACTCACTAAAGCGATACTCCCTGAAGGGATACCTTTCATAACCAATGCATCTTTAGCCGATCTTGCACGTCTAAGCCCAAGAGCATAGTTATATTCATCTGTACCTGAAGCATCACAATGTCCTTCAATCTTTAACTTAGCACCTTTTCTAATATCAGATTTTAATAAATTGGCATTACGCGTAATAATCGGTAATTTATCTGCTGTAATGGCATACTTGTCAACATTAAAATAGATATTTTGAATTGCTTTACCTGAATATGAACCATTTTGATTAAAATCACCATTTCCATAATTTCCATTTCCATAAGTACCACTTCCGTAATTCCCATTAGCACTGCTACTTCCATAAGGATCTACATTTTGATAAACGGTTGAACCATTTGTTGATCCATTATTACCTGTAATGGTACTACCACCTATCCCACTATGACCTATTGTTGAATGATTAATTCCGTCAGGCGAAATGGTTTTCTTTTGAGCACACCCTGTCATAAGCAACATTACTATCGTTGCTGTTGTTAATACTATTTTACTTTTCATTTTTCATCCCTTTTATTTGATGTTACCAATCAATAGATTGGATATTTCCACTTAGCATTGGAAACAATGCACTCTCTTTGGTTGCCAAATTCATATAACCGATAGAATTTGAGCCACCATGTTGTTTAATATATAAAATAACTTTACCATCTGTAGAAAATCGTGGTAATTGATTTTGACCATTACTTGTTAATGGTCTAACATAAGAACTGTTGGCTGAACCTAAGTAAATGTTATTTGAACCACCCTCTCTTACAGAATAGAGAAGATTTTGTCCTGAGGCATCACAAGAACTATTGTTACTCCCATAATGTGCAGCTTTTGATACCGAGCTTGAACCGATTGATTTGGTATAAATGTTGGCACGTCCTGTTCTATCGGAAACAAAAGCTATTCTACTTTCATCTCCAAGATATTTTCCATTGACATCGATTCCTCTAAATGAAGTCAAACGTTTTTTAGAACCAGAATCTACAGAATATTCATAAATATCTGGCTGACCAGAAGGTGCCATGGTGAGTAAGATTTTACTACCATCTTGACTCACATCTGAAGCAACCAACATCCCTTCAGAAGCAACAATTTTTTTACGAGAACCTGTACTCATACTAACTTTATATAAGGTTGGTATGAGTTTATTGTAGGAGGTATAATAAAATGCACTCTGTTCACTATTTGCCCACTTAGGAAAAAGATTTAATCCTCCACGGACAATAGTAGAAGCAAAGCTTAAAGTATAATCAGCCATCCAAATTTCACTTTTTCTTGAAGAGATATATTTTGAAAAAAGGATGTTACGTTTCATCCATGAAATATCTTCATAACCTAAAGCTTTGTTAACATCTACTATGGCATTATGAGATAAAAACGGATAACGTGCTGAAACATTTACTTTATAGTTACTTTGTAAAACCACATTATTGTCTGTCACACGAATCAGTTTAATTCTTAAATCTTTTCCTGAAGTTCCATAACTATATTTTAAAATATATTCTCTATCATGTAATTCTACAGGTAAGACTCCATCAGAGAATGAACCTCTTCGTAATTTTTCATCGGTCTTAAAGTGTCCACTCATTTTTAAATCTGTTTGTAATAGTTTGAACATTTTAGAATGATTCGCTGTTGTACCTGCCTTAGCTGTATCTTCCATAATAGAAATGTTTGCTTTTGAATCAACATCTATCTCTATATTTAAGACAGCATCAACAGCAGATAAGTTAAGTGTTAAGAGAAAAAACAGTAAATATCTCATTGGTATCCTTTAGTATTTTATGTAATATTGTAATTATGTCTACATATTGTATTATAATTGTGCTAAAGAAGCTAATTATCAGGTTGTAAAGTTTACTGTTATATTATAAGGGGTCGATTTTTCATGTGATCCTAGACCCATTCTATTTAACTGATTAAGGTATTGTCTCAGACTACTTGCCATAGATCCACTAGCTCCACTTATTATTCTGTAAGAAAAGTGACCACTACTTTTAATGGTTAAAGAGATTGAAATCCTTTGCCCTTTTTGAGTTGCAGGCCAATTTCGCATATGACGTTTAACTTTGGCAATATAAGAATTTTTCACACCTGAATCACGATTAAGATTGGAAACTCTACCACTTAGATGGGTATTCTTAATTCTGTCGGTTACTGAAGAGCTATGCTTTATACTCGGTCGTTGAGATACAATTGCTGGTCTTTTGGGTGCAGTATGTATCACTGGTCTGCTTTGTGTTGTATGGATAACAGGTCTTCTCTGTGTCGTATGAATCACTGGTGCTTTTTTAGGTATTTTTCTTGTTTCAATATTAGAAAAGATATCTCTTCCACTCTTCACTGGAACTTTTTTAGGTCTAACTACTTTTTTAGGCACAACCTTTTTGGGAACATGTTTTTTAGGCTTAATCACCTTTTTAGGCACAACCTTTTTTGGAACATGTTTTTTAGGCTTAATCACCTTTTTAGGCACAACCTTTTTTGGAACATGTTTCTTAGGCTTAATCACTTTTTTAGGCACAACTTTTTTCGGAACATGTTTCTTAGGCTTAATTATTTTTTTAGGCACAACTTTTTTTGGAACATGTTTCTTAGGTTTAATTATTTTTTTAGGCACAACCTTTTTCGGAACATGTTTCTTAGGTTTAATTATTTTTTTAGGCACAACTTTTTTTGGAACATGTTTCTTAGGTTTAATTATTTTTTTAGGCACAACCTTTTTCGGAACATGTTTTTTAGGCTTAATTATTTTTTTAGGCACAACCTTTTTCGGAACATGTTTTTTAGGCTTAATTATTTTTTTAGGCACAACTTTTTTTGGAACATGTTTTTTAGGCTTCGCGTTAGTGGGTCTTTTTAATGGTACAGGGGGGATAATTGGTGCAGGAATACTACTAGAAGAACTACTGGTGGTGGTTTTTTTTGAACTTTTATTAAAAACTGTTTTATCACTGTTCACCAATGTAACCGTTACACGAGCTGAATTTTTATCTACATAGTTTTTGGCTTTTATTTTATGGATATTATAATAAAAAAGAATTAGAAAAATAAGCCCTAAGTAGATACTTAGAGCTGAGATACCAGAAAGTAATTTTCTTTGATTCATAATCTTTAACCTTTTATATTCGCTCAATCATTCTAACATCTATTAGTGTAGAAAAAATTTATTGTGTAAGGAGTGAAACTTTTTTAAAATCACTCTGTTTAACAACTTTCAGCAGAAAGATAACCTTTTCATATGCTATCTCTTTATCTGCATTTATAAAGACCACTTGTGTTTTATCAACATCACCTGTTTTGAGTCTAAAGGCATCGGGAAATGTCTCTAATGTAAATTTATTATTTTTAAAATAAACATTTAAGTTTTTATCAATTCTTATGGTCAATGTTTTTGCATCAGAAACTGCTGACTTTTGAGAACCATCAGGGAGATCAATCTTCTCTTCATAGTGCATCACAGGAATGGTAATCATAAAAAGAGCCATTAGTACCAACATCACATCAATTAAGGGGGTAATGTTTAAATCTGGATTTTCATCCCATTGATACATCTTCTACCCCTTTTGAGAAAGGATTAAATCAGCTTGACTCTCTAAAAGAACATTTAACTCATAAGCCTTACGCTTTAAAATCAAATGGAAAGAGTAAGCAAATGTTGCAACAGCAATACCTGCTGCTGTTGCAACCAACGCTTCAGAGATAGCTGGTGCAACAATGGCGATGGATGTCCCACCACTTTGTGTCCCCAAAGAGGAGAACGTTTCCAAAATAGCAACAACTGTACCAAACAATCCAATAAAAGGAGAGGTTGAAGCAATAATTGAAAGGGCTGTTAAACCAGAAGTTGCTCCTCTAATTGCGTCATTAATGGCAACAGAAAATATGGCTTTATTTGGAAGAAGAACCTTTCCAAGGTAAGGTGCAAGAAGGGAATCCATGTCAACTGTTTTGGAGTGACCTATATAAATTTTTTTTAAAGACTTATTTTCAATAGAAATTTTGCTTCTTAATAAAAAGTATCTATATAGAAAAATCCATAATACAAAAAACAAGTAGAGTGAAAGTAATCCCAAAATAAAAATAGTTACAGCAGAACTCTTATCAAGATATTCAATTAGACTATCAAAAATTCCCATATGTATTTCCTTTTTTTAATAATTGGAAACATATTATCATGTTTGACCTCTGTAAAGGCTTATATTACGTTGTTGAAAGCATTAAGGAAGTGTTCATTTATAGCTATATTTGATGAGCCTTAACTCATCAAATAAGTGTATATTAAAAAGTTATTTTTTAATACTTTCAACCTTACTAATTGCAGCTGCAATAGTAGTACTTGAAGATTGAGCTTTTTCAAGAAGCTCTTTTGCTTCAGCAAGTGCTTTAGCAAGGTTTGTATCGTCTCCTGAGAGTGCAACAGCACCATCAACCATACATAAAGTTTTCTCTTCATCAACTTTAACGTAACCACCATTAATAGCGACAGAAACTTCTTTTCCATCTTTACTTTCAATAGTCATTACCCCTGTATCTAAAAGAGAAACAACAGCAGCGTGTCCAGCTAAAACACCAAACTCACCTTCGCTACCTGGAATGGTAACTTGTTTAACTTCATCATCAAAAATAACACCATCAGGTGTTACTATTTCAAGTTTCATGAGTTCCATTATAGACCCCTTCTACTTATTTATTTTTTGCTTGAATTTTCTCATTCTTAGCAATTGCTTCGTCCATGTTACCTACCATGTAGAATGCAGCTTCACTCATATGGTCATATTTACCTTCAATAAGACCTTTGAATCCTGCAAGTGTATCAGCAAGTTCAACATAAACACCAGGAGAACCAGTAAATACTTCAGCAACATGGAAAGGCTGAGAAAGATATTTTTCAATTTTTCTTGCTCTCTCAACAGTATTTTTGTCCTCTTCTGAAAGCTCATCCATACCAAGAATCGCAATGATATCTTGAAGATCTTTATACTTCTGAAGAATTGACTGAACACCACGTGCAATTGCATAATGCTCTTCACCAAGAATTTGTGGATCAAGCATTCTAGATGTTGAATCAAGTGGATCAACAGCTGGATAAATACCTTTTTCTGCAATAGAACGGTTAAGTACTGTTGTTGCATCTAAGTGAGCAAAAACAGATGCAGGAGCTGGATCGGTCAAGTCATCGGCAGGAACGTATACTGCTTGAACAGAAGTAATAGAACCTTTGGTTGTTGATGTAATTCTCTCTTGAAGTTTACCCATTTCAGACGCTAGTGTTGGTTGATAACCAACTGCTGATGGAATACGACCAAGAAGTGCTGACATCTCAGAACCTGATTGTGCAAATCTAAAGATGTTATCAACGAACATAAGAACGTCAAGACCCATCTCATCACGGAAATACTCAGCCATTGTAAGACCTGTAAGTGCAATTCTGTTTCTTGCTCCTGGAGGCTCACTCATTTGACCGTAGCACAGTGCAACTTTGTCAAGTACGTTTGACTCTTCCATTTCGAAGTAAAGGTCATTTCCTTCACGAGTTCTTTCACCAACACCAGCAAATACTGAGTAACCACTATGTTTCATAGCAACGTTGTTAATAAGTTCCATAATAATTACAGTTTTACCAACACCAGCACCACCAAATAGTCCTACTTTTCCACCTTTGTTATAGGGAGCCAGTAAATCAACTACTTTAATACCTGTTTCAAAAACTTCTGTTTTTGTACTTTGCTCTTCAAATGGTGGTGGATCTCTGTGAATTGAACGATACTCTTTACAAGTAAACTCACCAGCATCATCAACTGTATCACCAATAACGTTAAAAATTCTTCCGAGAACCTCTTCACCAACTGGAACTTTAATAGAGTCACCAGTTGCTTTAACTTCTTGACCTCTTACAAGACCTTCACTCATATCCATAGCAATTGTTCTTACTCTGTTGTCACCTAACTGTGCTGCAACTTCTAAAACCAATCTTTGCTCACCAATTGTCGTTTCCAATGCTTCGTTGATTGCTGGAAGGTAATCCGTAAAATCAACATCAACAACTGGACCTAGTACCTGTACTACTTTACCTGTCATAAATCTATTCTCCTTATCTATTTCAACGATTCCATACCACTGATAATCTCAATGAGTTCAGTCGTAATCGCTTCTTGTCTAGCTTTGTTATATTTAATACTCAGCTTCTTAACCATATCACCTGCATTGTTTGTTGCTGCATCCATCGCTTGCATACGAGCAGAATGCTCTGCTGCGAGGGAATCGAGTAACGCATAGTACATTGTATATTCAACATATTTTTGAACCAATGCATTTAACAATGTATCATCATCATCTGGCTCTACATCCATCTCTGACATAGAAACACTCTCTGTCAGTTCAAGAGAAGAACTGTCTACTGGAAGAAGTTGCTGTGTATAGACTTTTTGCATAATCATGTTGACATATCCGTTATGGATAAGGATGATTTTATCTGTTTCACCAGCTACATAATCTTCAACCAATGAGTCAATCAACTCTTTTGAACGTGCATAATCAGGTTTCGAACTTAAATCATCAATCTGATTTAACATCTCTACTTGGTTATATTTGAAAAAGGCAATACCTTTTTTACCCACACCACTCAAACGAACTTCTACACCAGAGTTGATATACTCTTGCATGATTTTGTTTGCTTCTTTAATGGTCTGATGGTTAAAACCACCACAAAGACCTTTATCCGATGTTACAAACACAATGTCGATTTTCTTAGGATTTTTATTTTCTCTCATGAAAACATTATCAATCCCACTACTATCAACATCATGTGACTTCATCTTCTGTGCAATCTCCGTTAACAGTTCTGTTAACTTAGAGGCATAAACTTTAGAACGAGTCGCAATCTCTTCTGCTCTTTTAAGTTTAGCCGATGAAACAAGTTTCATCGCACGCGTGGTCTTTTGAGTACCTTTAACACTCGCAATTTTACGCTTTATCTCTTTTAAGTTAGCCATAATTGAACCTTATTAAGCTGAAAAAGATTCTTTGAAATCTTCTATCGCTTTTCTTAAATCAGCTTCATTTTCGTCAGTGATTTTTTTGTTCTCTCTGATACTATCAATTACATCTGCATGTTTTGCATCCATAAACGAGTAAAGCTCAGATTCAAATTTAGTTACAGCAGAAACTTCAATATCATCAAGGTAACCTTTTGTTCCTGCAAAAATCATAACAACTTGCTTTTCAATAGCGATTGGAGCGTAAGGTCCTTGTTTAAGAACTTCAACCATTCTAGCACCACGATCAAGTTGATTTCTACTATGCTCATCAAGGTCAGATGCAAACTGTGCAAACGCTTGAAGCTCACGGAAAGAAGCAAGGTCAAGTCTTAAAGTACCAGCAACTTGCTTAGTCGCTTTAATCTGTGCAGCACCACCAACTCTTGATACTGAAAGTCCAACGTTAATAGCTGGTCTAACACCCGAGTTAAATAGGTCAGTTTCAAGGAAAATCTGTCCATCAGTAATAGAGATAACGTTGGTTGGGATATACGCAGCAACGTCACCAGCTTGAGTTTCAATGATTGGGAATGCAGTAATTGAACCAGCACCATTCTCATCTGAAAGTTTCGCAGCTCTTTCAAGAAGTCTTGAGTGAAGATAAAAAACATCACCTGGGTATGCTTCTCTTCCTGGAGGTCTTCTAAGGATAAGTGACATCTCACGATAAGCAACAGCATGTTTTGTAAGGTCATCATAAAAAATAACTGCATGTCTGCTAGAGTTCATGTAATATTCAGCCAAAGTAACACCTGCATAAGGAGCAAGGAATTGGAAAGCAGCAGAATCAGCAGCAGATGCAGCAACAATAATTGTATACTCCATTGCTCCAGCTTCTTCTAACTTCTTAACAATAGTTGCAATTGTTGATTGTTTTTGACCAATCGCAACATACACACAAGTAACATCTTGACCTTTTTGGTTAATAATTGTATCAATTGCCAATGTGGTCTTACCTGTTTGTCTATCACCAATGATAAGCTCTCTTTGACCACGACCCACTGGTACTAATGCATCAATCGCTTTAATACCTGTTTGAAGTGGCTCATGAACTGACTTTCTAGCCATAATTCCAGGAGCTTTATCTTCAATAAGTCTTGACTCTGTAGTCTCAATTGGACCTTTACCATCAATTGGCTCTCCAAGTGGGTTAACAACACGACCAACCATCGCATCACCAACTGGCATTTTAAGAAGTTCTCCTGTTCTTTTAACACTCATACCTTCTCTAATTCCTGCCATTGTACCAAGTACAACAATACCAACACTTGCTTCTTCAAGGTTAAGTACCATACCAGTAACGCCAGTTTCAAACTCTACGATTTCTCCTGCCATAACATTGTTAAGACCGTAAACAGATGTAATTCCATCTGCAACCCCTACTACTTTACCAACTTCGTTGATATCTACATCTACCTCGAAATTTTCTATTCTCTCTTTAATTATCGAGCTAATTTCGTCTGCTTGTAATTTGTTTGCCACTGCAACTCCTTCCGTTTAGATTACTATAGTGATTTCGTAATGAAATCAATTAATTGTTCTTTAACTCTCTGCTTAGAGAAGTTTACCTCAATACCCAAATCATCAACTGATACTTTAATTCCATCAAGATCTGATTTCTCTTGAGTTAATTTAATGGTTGAACCTGTGTATGTTTTTAATGAAGCTTCAAGATCTGCAAGTTCTGCATCACCTAAAGTGTTTGAACTTCTCACAACACCTTCATACTCGTTTGTCTCTTTTTGAATCGCTTGATTTAATTTCTTAGCTATGGTTGGTAACAAATCTAAACGACCATTTTCACCAATGATTTTAATGAAGTTTTGTAACTTAACGTCACTACCCTCACCCAAACCATCTAGTACAAATGATGTTTTTTGATTTGATGAAACCAATGGAGAAATCAACATCTCAGCAACAGAGTCATCTTCAAAAAGTCCTGCAATAGCAGTTAATACTTCTGAAAATTCAGCTCTCTGTTCTGTAGTAGTCACATCAACTAATGCGTTAACATATCTGTTTGCTATTAACTCTTCCATTAGGCAACCTTTTTAGAGATAAGTGAAACTACTTTTGATTCATCAACTGTAATATCATCATTTCCAAAACCATCATTTAATAAATTATCAATGGTTTCTCTTGTGGCTTTTTTAACTTCTAAAGCTTGTTTCTCTTCAGCTTGTTTAGCCAAAGCGATTAATGCAGTATCATTTTTTTCAGCAATATTTGCTGATAAAATTTTAGCTTCATTTCCAGCATCTGCGACAATCTCTTTCGCTTTTTCTTCAGCTTTTACAAGATTTTTTTCAGCATCTAAACGTTCTTGCTTAGAAGCTTCTAACTTCTCTTCAATCTCTTTAAGCTGATTGGCAATCCCCTCTGTTCTTCCTGTAAAGAAAGCTTTGATTGGGTTTGCGAGTAAATAATACAATAGTCCTGCAAAAATACTAAAGTTTAAAACTCTATAGAAAAAATCTGAGTTAAACATTGTGACATCATGATGCTCAACTCCTGATGCCAATACCAATGAAGGTACAAGAACAGTAGCGATTAGAGCCATATTTTTAATTCTCATTCATCATCTCCTATAAACTACCGAGTTTAGTTTGTAAACTCTCTTTAAACTTAGGCAATTCAGAAACAAGTGAACTTTTCAATTTCTCTTGATCTGCTGAAAGTTCTGTTAGGAACGACTGGTATTCACCATCAAGTTCTTTTACTTTACTCTCTATTTTACCATCTGCTAAAGCTTTCGCTTCATTGGTAGCTTTCTCTCTGATTGCATTGGCTTCTGCTTTCGCTTCAGCTAAAAATGTATCAGCTTTAGCATTAAGTTCATCACTGTTACCTGACATCTCTTCTGCATTTTGTAAATCTCCTGCGATACTCGCATCTCTATCGTCCATGAACTTTAGTAATGGCTGAAATAGCATTGTATTTAACAAAAATAAAAGAGAGAAGAAAACAACAAGAACGAACAACATCAAACCGGGATTCAAGTCAAGCATTCAAACTCCTCCAAAAAAATTTTGCGTATTATAACTTGGAACATGTAATAATTTGATTAATATATAGTTATATTATGGGGGTTGGAGGAATTTATAAAAGCGATTGAGTAAATTGGTAGCAGGGACAAACTTCAAAAAAGAAGTGTGTCTACTTTTGTAACATTTTTAGAAATTTTTCTATTTCATCATCATTTTTAAAGTTTATCTCTAAACTGTTATTTTTCACTTTAATTTTAAAAGGGAGATGCTCTTCAAATCTACTTTTATAGCCTATAATAAAGTTCTCTTTTTTCTCTTCAATCTGAGTATTTTCATCTGAAAGCTTCTTCTTTTTTGCCAGTTGTTCAGTCTCTCGTACCGAAAGTTTTTGACCAATGATTGTATCAACCAAAACTTTTTGTTCTTTTTCATTAAAACCGACTAAAATCTTAGCATGTCCTTGGGAAATATTTCCAGAAGTTAATTTATTTTGCACATAAGGGATAAGTGCCAAAAGGCGTAAAGTATTGGTAATTTGAGAACGACTTTTATTCACGACATGGGAGAGTTCATCGTGGGTAATGGCATACACTTTAATTAACTCATCATAAGAATGTGCCAATTCCATCGCATTAAGATTTTCCCTTTGAATATTTTCAATTAATGCCAATTCACGCAACTTAGCATCATCTATATCAACATCAGCAACCACACACTTAATCGTTTCTATGTTTGCCAATTTATGCGCACGTAAACGTCTTTCTCCTGCAACAAGCAAATAGCCATCATCTTTTTCTATAACAACAATTGGTTGTAATAAACCATGTCGTTGAATTGATTCACTCAATTCCCTAAGCGCATCTATATCAAAAGTTTTTCTAGGCTGGTAAGGATTAGGGGTTATTTCATCTACATCAATTTCACGTATTTGGTCCAAAGAGGCATTGGTTATTCCAATTTCACTATCATAAGCTTGACCCACCTCTTCTAATATTGCACCAAGTCCTCTACCTAAAGCCATCCTAGTTTCCTTTTAAAATACACTTTGCAAGATTGTTATATGCAATCGCACCTTTTGATTTATGAGCATACTCAGTCACAGGTTTTCCATAACTTGGAGACTCTGCTACTTTAATATTTCTAGGGACAATAATAAAATCTTTTTTGGTATCTAAAAAAAGATTGTTTTTAAAATGGTGTGCTAAGTCTTCAAGAACTTGCTTTGACAAATTATTTTGTACCGAAAACATTGTGGGTAAAAAACCTTTAATTTTCAGTTTAGGGTTAATTGACTTTTTAAGCAAGTTAATGGTGTTTAATAGCTGTGCCAAACCTTCCAATGCAAAATATTCACACTGTATAGGGATAATAACCGAATCAGCAGCACCCAAAGAATTAATCGTAATAGGACCTAATGCTGGTGGAGAATCTATAATAATATAATCATAATTTTTCTTAATCGGTTTAATCCCTTTCTTTAAAAGCAACTCTCGATTTTGTTTTTGCGGATCATAAAACTCTTTTTCTACTCCAACCAAACCTATGTTAGCAGGAACTAAGTCGAGATTTTTAAATTTAGACTTTAAAATAACATCAGACATTTTTTTAATGCCAATTAAAACATGGTATATATTGTATTCATAATCATTACGATTGAAACCTAAACTTGTTGTAGCATTGGTTTGTGGATCAGCGTCAATCAAGAGAACTTTTTTTCCATTTTGTGCCAATGCAGCAGCTAGGTTAACAGCTGTTGTTGTTTTCCCCACACCACCTTTTTGGTTTGCTATTGTAATTACTTCACTCATCTTATACTATATACTCTCTTATTTTCTATTATTAGTGAACCATCTTCCGATAGAATCGCACTTTTTAGGGATTTATATTTCCCATTTACATGTGAGTAAAAACCTTTACTTCTTTCAAATTCTACCCTATATTGACTAAAAATCTGCTTCCATGTGACTAACTTTTGAAGCTTCAAAATATACTTTTCAAGTAAAAATCTAGGCTCAATGTTGAGATTTAGTGCTTCAAAGCCATTTTCATTTTTTAGTAAATTTATCCCCATTCCACAAACTAAAATGTTATCTATTTTTTTTGTTATTGTTCCACCAATTTTACTGTTATTTTGATACAAATCATTGGGCCATTTCAGCCAAACATCAGCATTATACTCTTTTAAAATATCCTTCATAAGATATGAAAAATATATGGAGGCAGAACTTAAAGGTAAATCTTTCGGTAAACTATCTAAAGAGATTGCAAATGAAAAAAATAGATTTCCACTGCCCCCTTCCCAAGAATTATCTCTGCTTCCAATCCCTTTTGTTTGCTCTTTTGCCATAACAACGATAGGCACAGTCAATTTTTTTTCTTTTAACCCATCTATCAAGTAAATCTGTGTTGACTCCAATTCATTAAAACAAACTATTTCCAACTTTTAACCCTCTTCCTACACAATATGCTTTAGCAGAGACAGCTTTTTTTGAAATAGGTTGAATTGTACCAATTTCTAAACTTCCCTCAGCACAAGCAAGAACAATAGATTCATCTCTTAAATCTAAGATTTCACCCATATTATTTTGAGCTGTTCTTTCTATTAGATTTATATTTGTAAGTTTTGTTCCATTCTCTAAAAAGATTCCAGGCCAACCATGAAATGCTCGATACTTCTCATAAAGTTTAAAAGCTGAAGTCAAATCAACCAAACCATCTGTTTTTTTAATCTTTTTACAATGGGTCGCCATCGCTCTTACTTGCTCCATCGGTGCAATACTCTCAAATTTATGGATAATATCTGTAGTTAAAGCACAAGCATCATCACTCAACCTATTCATAAGCTCAGGGAGCAACATCGTTTCTGGAATTTTAAAGTATCTGTACCCTAAAATAGGACCACTATCAAGTCCTTCTTCCATTAACATCGCTGTCACACCTGTAAATTTATCACCATTAAGAAGTGACTGCTGAACAGGACTAGCCCCTCTATATTTAGGAAGTAGTGAAGCATGAAGGTTAATAGATGGGGCAATATCTAAAATAGATTTAGGCAATAACTGACCAAAAGCAGCCACCACGATAAAATCTGGTTTGGCATCTACAATCGCTTCATAAATCCCCTCATCAGAGAGTTTTTCAGGTTGCAAAATATTTAACCCCTGTTCTAAAGCCAATTTTTTTACATCGGGAGCTTTTAACTCACCTTTACGCCCTGCTTTACGGTCAGGCTGTGTAATCACTAAAGGAATCTCTATTTTTTCATCATCTATAAGTGTTTGTAAAATCTCTTTTGCATAATGGGGAGTTCCCATATAAACTATTTTTATCATTTATTCTCCCTTTTTTCATAACGGTAGGGTGTAGTCCCTGACTACACCGTCAAAACCAAATTTAAATTTTTATATAGTTAAAATATTATAACATGGTGTAGTCGGGGACTACACCCTACGAAAAAGCGTTCCACCCTTTTGAACACCATCAAGTAAAAAGCTTCGTATATCTTCCAATCCAAAACCTGTAGCCAAAAACATCTCTTTACCGTTAGCCAATAAAAAATTTGCTGCTTTTAATTTAGTTACAATTCCACCTGTAGCAAACTCATTATTTGCTGTCGTTGGGGCATTTAACTCTTCTTTTGAAATAGTAGAGACTTCCTTTCTAACTTTAGCATCAGAAAATTTTCTTGGGTCTTTATCATAAAGGGCATCAATATCTGAAAGAATCACTAAAAGTTCAGCATTAAAATTTTCTGCTACATATGCTGATAACTGGTCATTATCTCCAAACTCCAACTCTTCTGTGGCTATCACATCATTTTCGTTAATAATGGGAACAACTTTATTTAATAAAAGGGCATCTATTGCAACTTGTGCCAAATGTGTTCGTTTTTTAGAATCCAAATCAGCTGCACTCAAAAGAACCTGTGAACAAAGTATTTTATAAGTTGCAAATTTTTCTTGATACATTTTAAGTAAAAGGGGTTGCCCAATCGCTGCCAAAACCTGTTTGTTTCCAACCGACCATCTATCAAGTGGTAAAACAGTATATCCAGCAGAAACAGCTCCCGAACTGACCAAAATAACCTCTTCACCTTTTTTCATAAGGGAAGCGATTAACTCAACCAAATCTCTCATACGCTCTTTTGCTACTGCTCCATTCTCAGTCAAAACATGAGATCCAACTTTTATAACAATCCGTCGCATTTCATTTTGACCAGACATTAATCTTCTTTCTCTTGCTCTGAAACAGCGTTAACAAAAGACTTAAGTGTATAACGTAAAGCTTCTGTATTAAGGTGAGAAACTGATGAAATTGGTAATACAAATAAGGGTTCATCTTTTGGTAAATCAACACCAAAATCTTCTACAAAACCATAAGAGCTGTACTCTTTGTTTGCTTTAAATTTATTCAGTGTTTTGTTTACCTCTAAGCCTATATCTTCCAAGAACTGTTCAGTCAGTGCATTTACTTTTTCAACAGGGAAACTGTCACATTTTGTAATAGCAACAGCAAATCTTCGTCCTGCTAACTCTTCAGAATAACGTTCCAACTCTACCAATAATGTCTCATACTGATATTTCATCTCACGATAATTTGCAGCATCAACAAGTAAAAGTAAGGTTTTCGTTCTTTCAATATGTTTTAAAAACTCATGACCAAGTCCACGACCATCACTAGCACCTTCGATAATTCCTGGAATATCTGCCATCATAAATGAATCATACTCACCTACCATCACCACACCAAGGTTTGGTGTCAATGTTGTAAACTCATAAGAAGCAACTTTAGGACGAGCATTTGAAACAGCTGAAATAAGGGTAGATTTTCCAACACTAGGATAACCCACCAAACCAACATCAGCGATAAGCTTCATTTCAAGTCTAAGTTCTTTCGTAACCCCTGGAAGTCCTGGTTGTGCATAAGTTGGTCTTTGGTTAGAAGCATTTTTAAAGTGCATGTTTCCAAGACCACCTTTTCCACCTTCTAAGAAGAGAACTCGTTCCCCCTCTTCTACCAAGTCATAAAGTACTTCATCGGTTAAAGCATCTACCACCTGTGTTCCTGGAGGAACAATAATATCTACACTTTGACCTTTACGACCATAACATTTACGACCTTCACCGGGTTGACCATTTTCAGCTCGAATATGGTTACGACCTCTTAGTGCTGAAAGCGTATCTGTATTGTTATCTACTACAAAATAGACATTTCCACCTTTTCCACCATCTCCACCATCAGGTCCACCCTTGGCTACAAATTTCTCTGTCCAGAATGAAACACAACCTGCTCCACCTTTTCCTGAACTTAACATCAAATCTACACTATCTACAAACATGAACTTCCTTTGCTGTTATACCAGCATTTATATATTGACGTGATTATATCTAAAAGTTGATATGGGTTTGATTTGGCTAAATAGTAAAATGGATTACATATTGTGCCAAGCCCTTTGTTTTAACATCCATTGTTCCTCTTAACTGCTCATAAACTAAAGTATTAATTAATTTCAAACCAAGAGATCTTGGATTTTTATTACTATATCCTTGTCCATTGTCCTCCACAGTTAAAACAAAATTTTCTTTCTCTTTATGAAGTGTTACTTTAATAATCCCCTTATTATTTTTAAATGCATACTTATAGGAGTTGGTAACCAATTCATTAATAATAAGCCCTATATAAACCGACTCTTTTAAAGGCAACATTACACTAACGTCAACCTCTATATTAATTTCATAGTGAAGGTGATACATTGTTTCATGTATATCTTGTAAAAGCGACTCTATATACTCCTCCATATCTATCGCTTCTAAATTATCTTGTGGAAGCAACATATTATAAGTTTTAGAAACAGCATTAATCCTGTTTTCCAAATCAATAAACTTCTCTAATACTTGTTTATCTGTTATTTTATCACTTTGTAAACGAACCATAGAGAGTATAATTTGTAAATTATTTTTAACCCTATGATGCATCTCTTGTAATAATAATTCTTTGGTATTGAGTGCCTCATTTAACTGCATCGTTTTTTTAACCACCTCTTTTTGTACTATTCGTTCTCGGTTACGTGCTTCATTTAAAATATAAGCATCTGCTTTCTCTTTCTCTTTTTGTAAAATAGCATATCTATCTGCAAAAGCCAAAGACAAAATCAATGCTTCTAAGGTTGTTCCCCACAACAGTGCATTGGGATAAAGTTGAATAATTGAAGTAAGTCCTAATGCCGATGCCATCATCATAACATATGATATAAATACAATACTAAAGCCTAAAATAAATAATCTTGCTTGTATGTTTCCCCGTAAATAAGAGATAATTGAGGCAAAAAGATTAAAAACAATTAAAAGTGCACTGGTTAAAACCACTATTTTCAAATAATAAGATTCAAAAGTATTCAAGAAAAGTATTTCCAAAATAGCAATACCAATAAATGCTTGGTAAATACGATGAATAATGGGCATTGTAGATGTTTTTAAAAACGATATCGCAAACAGTGAGGAGGAGATAATCATTAATGCTACTTTGGTCAATGCCATTCTTATCTCAATATGGGTAATAAAATCTAAGGGTAGATAAATCTGATATAATCCAAGGTAGCTTCCCTGTTGATAACTCAAAGTTAAAAGATAAAAACTATACAAAAGATAACTTTTATCTTGGGTATGGATTCCCAGTATTAAACTATAAAGCATTAAAATAAAAATCATAGAAAGAAACATCACTTTGATAAGTTGTTGATTTTTATCTTCTGCATAATAAGTTTTTTCATCTTTGAGCATCACTCCAAAATCTACAGGAGTCCAAAGTGACCTAACTTTCAAATAGTATTCTTTTGATTCCCCAGCATTTAAGCTTATGGGTAAAGTTGGAAAAATCATTTTATGTTCTTCTGTAAGATTGTTTACCCCTTTTAGTAAAGGTTGAGTTAAACTATCCTCTCTATAGAGTTCAATCTGTTCAAGAAGGGGTGAGTTTAAAATTAAAAGTTTTTTAATTGTTGTCGAAGCACTGTTTTTGATTTTAAATTTTAACCAAATGGTTGATTTAGAGATACCTATGTTAACCTGTGGTTCAAAGTAAGGCTGAAAAAGATTCCCCTTGACCACCTCAAAAACAGAAAGTTTACTGCTTTTATCTACATAGATACTACTCTGTAGTAAAAGTGAACCCTTATCTACATGAGAAATATCTATGGTATTAGAAGCTATAAGCTTTAAAGAGAAGAAAAAGAACAATAAAAGAGTTAGCTTTAAGTTTTTCATATATTTAGAACAAAAAGAAGAGTTTTCTTAAGTTTTTACAATAAAATCATCTTCCACGTTAATCTTAAAGAGATGTTTTTTATGTTTTAAACTTTTTACACTACCCTTAATTAGAGAGTTGTCATGATACTTTGAAACACAGCTTTCAAAAGGGGCAGGAGAAGAGTAAGCATTTACTGAAATAGATAAATTATCCAATTCATTTTCATATTTTTTATCTATCATAATATCATTAATGGTCAAAAGAGTTGATTCATTTACAACAATCTCTTTTTTTACCAAAGTGGTTTTATCCCATGTTGTAAAATGAGATGTTTTACTTTTAGGAGGTGTTGAAACGGTAATCACTAAGGTTATAACTTCATTTCTCTCTACCAATTGCTCTGTTGCATTATCAGAATATTGAACATCAACCTCAAATATAGGCACTGCTACTTTACTTGATTGTGCCACCAGACTAGAGATGGTCATGAGTATTAATAAAATTATTTTTTTCATTTTTTTCCTTTTGTAGTTGTTTGAAACTAAATTTTTATACTCTAAAAATATATCCTTCAGCAGAACAAGTTTCTATAAATTTATGCTTCAATTTAGCACGAAGACGGCTAATTAATGTTCTTAATCGTGTATCACTACTTGGTTTATCTGGCCATAATTCATACTCAATGGTTGTTGCCAAAGTTAAGCCCCCGATATTATCTAAAAAGAGGGTTAAAAGCATTTTTTCTTTTTTACTTAAATGAACCACTTCTCCACAACAAATAAGTTGAGAAGCTCGGCTATCAAAACTAAACTCTTCATCTAAATAAATATCACCTACAATGGTACAACAGGGTGTACTTTTATCTTTCAATCCAATTTTAATGGAAGCTAAAAGTTCCTGACGATTAAAAGGTTTTATTAAGTATGCTACAGGATTAGTAGCTACAGCCTTATCTATAGTCTCTTCATCCATATAGGCTGTAAGAAATATAATAGGCATATCACTTTTTTTATCTTTTATTTTAACTGCTGTTTCAATACCATTACTCTTAAATAAGAAAATATCCATTAAAATCAAGTCTACCTCGAGATTTATAGCTGTACTATATGCCTCATCACCATTAGAACAGATACCTATGATGTTATAATTACATTGACTTAAATAAGAGCCTATTTCCATTGCGACAATAGATTCATCTTCTACGATAAGTATATTCTTTTTATTCATATACTTAATCTTTCTCTCAATGAAAAAAGGAAACTTAAATTTTCAATATAATAAAACAACATAAAACATGATATCGTAAAAAAGATTAAAAGTATCACATTTATGTATAAATTTAATATAAAATAATCAACCGTCTATCTTTTTCTTTAGGGGTTAACTCTTTTTTTTCATCTATCTCTTCTGACATAATAGAATAGAATGTAGCATAAGTATTCTGTATATCGGTTCCATATTTTCTAAACCAAAAGAAACCATCTCCATCTTCTCTACCTATAAAAGAGTTAATGGCAAGGGTATATTCTTTTTTAATATCTATATCAACCCATTTACCTTTTTCAAGTATTTTTATATCTTTAACACGGTTTCCTTTTTTTGTTATTTTTTCATCTTTAACGAGTTGTTTTTCTTTTTGTAACTCAATCGTATATTTCAATCCAGAAGGATGTAATAAGCCACCATGCCCATAGTTTGAAGCACTTTTTTCAAGTATCGGTTTTAAATACTTCCCTTTAAGTGTTAACAAGTAAGCATAATTTCCAAACTCATCTATCTCTTTGAGCATATTATTTGTTATATCACCTTTGGCATAAAGTTTTTTTCCTCTAAATGCTCCTGCATTATTTAAAACTATATCTACTTTATACTTTTCACGTATCAAATCATTAATCATATTGGCAACTTCTGATTCCCCTTTACGATTAACTTTAGAATCCATTATCCAGTTCCGTTTGGTTTGCCCCAAAACAATTGACTTAGGTAATTTTTCTTGATAGCCTTTAAGATATTTTTCTACAACCTCATCAGCAATATATTGAGAGGTTACAGGAATTTTAGTCATACGAACTTTAGAATGTATAACTTTTTGATTTTTATCCAAAGGCAAATCCACTTTCACCACTTGACTCCCCTGCTCTCCCCCATTGACAATGGCTGTTTTATGAATTCGACCTATTTTTTTAATATAGGCATGGGAGTGACCACCAAAAATCAAATCAATCCCTTTAACCCGTTTGGCTAAAGCAGTATCAACTTTATACCCAATATGGGAAATAAGAACAATAACAGTTGCCCCTTTCTCTTTTAACCCTTTCACCATTCTCTTTGCTATTGTTACATTGTTGGCTAAAAGTGTCACTTTCTTTTCCCCTGTAGAGTTACTAAACTTCTCTACTATTAATGAAAAAAATCCAACTTTTACCCCATCTATTTCCCTTATCTCATACGCTTGACACTTACCATTTAGAGCCGATTTAGAAACATTTAAATCACTACATAAAGAGGTAAAACCCACCCCCTCTAGTGCTTCAGCTAAAACATCACTCCCTTTGTCAAACTCATGATTTCCAAAAGCATAAAGGTCATAACCAGCATGAGACATCATCGACAAAATCGCTTTTCCTTTAAAAACATGAAAATAACGTCCCATCAAATCATCTCCTGCTGAGACAATCACGGTGTTTGGATTTTCTTTTTTCAATGCTTTATAAAGCGTAGCCAAATGTGATATACCACCCATCTCTACTTTGTCCAGTTTTCCATCACCATCTAAATCTATTTTTTGAACAGAAGATTCAAGCATACCTTGTAAATCGGCTGTACCTACTATGCTAATGTTTTTTGATGATAAAGCGGTACAAAAAAGTAAACTACTCCATAATATTATTTTATGTATGCCCATTTAAATTGCCTTTTTATTTTTTATTCACACATCATTTCTTGATTATCTTCTATTTTAATAGATTTGGAAGGCATCATAGATAAGTTATTGAGTAAAAAAGACAGTCTATCTTTATCTTCTGATTTCTCATCCACTTTTTTAAATAAATTATCTCCCATATCACGATAAAGAGAACCATCCTCTTTAACTACAAATCTATCTGAACAACTTACATAGAGTTTATTCCATTCATGATTGGCTCTTATTTTTTTAGGTACAGTATCATTAATTGGGTTTCCATACCCATCATAGCCATAATCCCAACTCCATAATGTACCATCTTTTTTTATTCCAAAAGTACCATCAAAACAATCTGAACTTTCATGTGAAAAATAAACTTTTACATCTTTCCAATCATGACTATTGGTCACTTGATGAACTTTAATAGGACGATGTGATTCATTGACTTCACGCTCCCATCTCCATAAAGTTCCATTTTCCTTAATAGCATAAACATATTTTCTACCAATAGCAACTTGAACGCCAGACCAATCAGTAGCTGTTCCAACTTTTTGTCCAAAAGAGGGTGTCTCCTCTTTTACAAAAGTATCTTCTTCTATCAAGTTTTCATTATCAACTATAATTTCTCCATAACCAGATTCATCTATCTGCTGATTGCCAAAACTCCAAAGTGTACCATCTTGTTTGACAACCACATAACATCCAAAGTAACAGGCTGAAATCAATTGATACTGACTCATATTTTCACTAGGAATCACCTCTTTCTCTGCCCGACAGCTGAGTAACAATAGACCCAGCATAAGTAAAAAAAATACTTTCTTCATTTTAATCCTTTAGTTACAACTTTTTTTAGCTTCTTCTAACTCAGCCTTACATTTGTCACAAAAATCATAAGGCATACCGTTGAAGAGTACCGAAACAACTGCTTTCCAATCTGGTTTAGCATACATAATACACTCTCTGCTGGTACAATGCCCTCTCTTATTATGCGTTTTCCTAGCAGGAACACCCAGTCTATGTCCAACCTCATGTGTCAGAACTATTTTCCATGCTTGTGTATCGGAAATCACAGGTGCATCATTAATGGTCGTTCCATTATAAGCAACCACATTGGTTCTATCTGAATGGTCAAAAGCATAACCTCTTAACTGATCGTTTTTATTGTATTGACATAACAGTTCAGGAGTATATATCATAACAATGGCACTCTTTTTAGCCATTGATTCTTTTCTAAATTTAACAAACTTGTCTCTATCTTTTTCAGCCAATTCATAAAGATGCATCCCCCCATTTCCATAACTTTGAACAAAATTATTCACCTTGTCATTTTCTATCGTTAACTCCATGATTTCATGAACAAGAACATTATCAGTGGTATATTTTTTAAGTTTTTTAAGATAGAGTTCAAAGGAGGCTTTAGGAGGTTTCACACCATTAATACTTATAGGATAAATATCTATTTTTTTAGCACAGACCAAGGTTTTATTGACATTTTGAGACATCGCATCGTTTTCAAAAGGTAGTGGGGAAAGGGTACAACCCAGCATCGTGAAAATCATAGCTAAACTTATTAATAACTGTTTCATTGTTTTTTCCTTTAAAATTTAATTAAACTATTATAAAATAAAAACGTTACAAAAACGTCACAGTTTTAAATTTTAGAAAAACCATATAGAGTTAAAATTTATCCACCTCACCCTTATTTAACCTCTATAAATAGATTCCTCATAAAATTCTCAAAGTGATATTGACTCCTATCAACCAACTAACAACCCCTTCTGTTATAATCTACTCAAAAAATAGGATTATTGATGAAACTATCAACAACAAAACCGACCATTATTAAAACTGCTTCATTTTTTACAAATTTGGAATTTTCAGACAAAAGTGTGGTGATTAGCCCAATGCTTGACAGTAACTTTGGGAAAGAGATTCGCATTGCATTTCAAGAGGGACAAGTGATGAAAGAACATAAAACCAAGTTTCCCATTACAGTTATGACACTTAGAGGAAAGATAGAATTTGGGGTAGGTGAAGAGATGTTTGTTTTAAATGAGGGAGATGTTATTGCCCTTGAAGGGGATGTGATGCATGAACTTAAAGCAATACAAGAGTCAGTGGTGAGACTCTCTTTACACAAAAGTGATTCGGTTGAGCGTGTCAAAGGGGTTTTAAAACTCTAAATCAAGAACATGATATAATAAACGTATAAACAAAAAAGGAAAAATAATGCGTTTATTATTACTAACTGTTTTTTTATTCTCTTCTCTATATGGAGAGAGTGGAATCTTAGAGATAAGATGGCCAAAACCAAATGCCAAACATCAGAAACCTTCAATCCCCTACCCCTCTGTTTTGACCAAGGGGATTAAAAATACCAAATTACCTGTCTACCTTCCTACATCCTATCTTTATGACAAAAATATGGGTGTGGTAGGAGAAAAAGATTTTTATACCATTAGTTTTACATTAAAGGATGCAACCCTTATGGTCTCAGGAGATAGAACCTACCAAGAGAGTGTTTCAAAAAATGACCCAAAATTTCAAGCCCTTGCAAAATCCTCTTCAAATATTGAATTTATACAAGAGGAGGGGATGATGAGTGTAGACTTTAACCGTCATGGGGTTAACTACTCGTTACTGGTGGAGTGTGATAACCCAGAAACCGATAAACGTTGTACCCAAGAGGGATTTCTAAAAGATGTTTATAACAGATTGATTGTGGTTGGGGGTCACCCATGAAAATAGTTTTAATTTTTATCCTTTTATTTGTTTCTGCTTGTGAACAAAAAGTTAATCCAAAACCAAAGCCTCCTATTCAAACTCACTTAGGTAAAAAATTTACCTATTATCAAGCTGGACAGTTACGCCCTGCAAGTAGTGGTATGGGTAGACAAGGTGACCATTATATTTATGCCCCTAATATCCGTTTTCCCTTAGAATCTGCTCCTGCTTATATCAACTCACAAGTGTATGGAATTGGTGGTCTACATGGTCCAAGGGGTAGCCTCTGTGACCCAAGAAACTACCAATACCCTTGGAGTGACAACTACTGCGAAACACGTACTTGGAGTATGCCTCTCTGTCCAGCTGGAACAGGTCATCAAGGGGTAGATATTCGCTCCTCTACCTGTGAAAAAAGAAAATATTATGCTGTGGCTGTTGAAGATGGAATCATTAGTTACATCGGGAAATATACGGTTACGTTACGAGGTGTTTCAGGGAGAAAATACCGTTACCTACATTTAGACTCCCCTACCGTACAGGTATCAAGGGGACAAAGGGTAAGAAGGGGTCAAAGGTTGGGCTTGGTTTCAGATAACATGGGAAAAGCAAAAACCTCTATTCACCTACATTTTGACATCAAACAGACCATTAAAATAGATGGCATTTCAAAACAAGTTTATGTCCCCCCTTACGCGTCATTGGTGGTGGCATACAAACGTTTACTACAAGGGAGACCTTAGTGAAAATTCTCATCGTAGATGACAATCAAGAGATTCTTTTTGGTTTAGAAAAACTTCTAAACCAAGCCAATTTTCATACCCATACAGCTGTTAATCTACAAGAAGCAAAAACATCTTTAGAGCAGTGTGAGTATGATTTAATCATCCTAGATTGGATGTTACCTGATGGCTCTGGGGTGGAATTTTTGGCTCAAATACGTAAAGAGTTTTACACCACAGCCGTACTTCTCCTCTCTTCCAAATCTGAGATTACCGACAAGGTAGAAGCCTTAGACTCAGGAGCAGATGACTACCTACAAAAACCTTTTTCAAACATCGAACTTTTGGCACGAATCCGTGCCTTACTTCGACGAGAGAGTGCGTATAAAAAATCTTCCATAGAGATAGAAAATTTAACAGTAGACCTCGCATCACACAATGTTCAAGTAGACAATAGCCCTATAGAGCTTACAAAAAAAGAGTTCGAGCTTTTGGAATTGTTGATTTTAAACCAACATGTGGTGCTTACACGCTACCAAATCAATGAACATATCAACCAAGATTTTGACACCTTAAAAACGAGTAACTTGGTCGATGTTCACATTAAAAATTTACGTAAAAAATTGGGTGTGGCTTCCAAACTTATCGAGACAGTTCGAGGGGTTGGGTTTAGGATTAAAGTGACTTAAAAATAAAAGTACTTTTTGTCCCTTTCCCCTCCCCTTCACTCTCTATTTTAATCTCCCCATTAAGCAACTTTGCCACTTTTTGGCTCAGTGCCAATCCCAAACCTGTACTGTGTTTAACCTCTTTACTGTGTGCTTGATAAAACTCAGAAAAAAGAGCATTTTGTTTCTCTTTTCCTATCCCTATCCCTGTGTCGGTCACTTCAAATATAAAAGAGCTATTTTGTTGAGATAAAGAGATTTGAATACTCCCTTTTTCTGTAAACTTTATGGCATTGGAAAGCAAGTTAATCAATACCTGTTTTAACAAATTCATATCGGTTAAAACCATAATATTTTCAATCCCAATACTCTTCTCTAAAAGCAACTCTTTTTCATCTATAAGTGGTTCAACTATCTCTATCATCTCTTCTATCACTCCTTTTATATCTATAAGTTCTTTGGTGACGGTCATACAATTAGAATCAAGTTTAGAGAGTTGAAGAAGATTGTTTATCATCCCTAAAAGGTGTTCAGAGGAGTTCTCTATCCGTCCCAACATATCAACCTCATCATCACCTATTTTGGGACTCACCATTAGGTGTTGAGTAAGATTCAAAATAGACCCTAAAGGGGTACGAAGTTCATGCGACATGGTCGATAAAAAGGTACGTTTCAGTGCCAATACCTCTTGGGTGTGTTCCAAAATCTCTATCTGTTTTTTAGAGAGTACCCACACCACAAAAAATAGAGAAAGTAACGAGAGAACAAAAGCAAAAAGTAAAATATTTTCTATCTCTTTGATACTTTTTAAAGCATACGATTTTTTATAAGCCAAAGAGAGTTCAGCCCCTTTAAAAATATCACCATTAAGCTTTTTGGAAACAATAATATTGCTTTCACTACTGGGTACAGAACTCTCCATCTCTATAAATGACCAGAACCACAAATATTGATGGGGGTTTGAACTTTTCAAATTTTTAAGATGTTCATAAGGGTAAAGCAATAAAAGAGAACCTATTATTTTAGTGCTATCAAATGAAGCTCTAACAGGTACTTTAAATTTATAAAATTCATCTCTATTATACTCTTTATGAGACGAAGCAACCACCTGTTTATTCCCCTCAGCCAACAAAACAATACCATCAGACAAATCTTCAGCTTTTTTCTTCAACAAGACAGCTATCCGTTTGTCAATATCTTTCACCACAAGGTCATCCATCACTTCCAAAGTGGCTAAAAAGCTCAACTCTTTCTCTAAACTTTTCATTTTATTAACAAGAAGCTTTGCATTCATATCGAGTTGATAGGAGAGGTTTTTACGCTCTTTTTCTAATAACACTTTTGATTCAAATTTCCATATATAAACTAAGGTACTCAACTGAATAAGCATAATAAAGAGAAGCATTGAGATGAGTATCTTGTAGGTGTCAGAGAGTTTTTTCCATAATTTTCTCATGGGTTAACATCCGTAGGGTGTAGTCCCCGACTACTACACCATTTGTTTTTACCCAATTTTAATCTATCTCCATTTGGTTTTGACGGTGTAGTCAGGGGACTACACCCTACAGGACTTCGCCCTTGTTCCCAAGTCATATTTCTAAACACTCCACCCGATACAAAACACGTACCTCTTGATTTAAGGTAGCATTTACATCACTATAACCAATGGTGGGATGGATGCTGTTAAGATAAAGAAACAACATCTCCATAGAGCTTACCACTTTGGGGGGTCGTTTCCCTTGGTAGTAGGCTTTTCGCCAATAACGTTCCAAACTTCGTTCTGTTTTTTCTAAAATAGTTTCTTCAAAACATCGGCGTAGTGGGTGGTTGGTCTCATGGTTCATTACCAATATTTTTTTTTCGTTTATAAAACGCTTTTTATCTAAAAAAATAGCACGTACCTCCTCTATGGTTAGATTCTCTTCAGGAAAGTTTTTGTCCCCTATCACCAGAAGTTCAAACGAGAAAAGTTTCATACTCAGAAGCAAAAGAAAAATCCCACGCATTAAAACAGCACCGAAAGAGAGTAAACAAAACGATTTAAGGGTAGCTCTGAATGGTAAATATATTCCCCTTTTATCGCTATATTATTTGTAGGTCTATAGGCATAACCCAACAGATAAATTTGCTCTTTGACCTCTAACTCATTGTCTCTGTAGCTCTCAAAACGGACAACAGCATCTTGGTTCTCTTTAAAATGCCATGTTGACTGTACATATCCACTGTATGGTTTCTCATCGTTATGGTTGGTTTGTTGTGTAAAGAGTTCAACTTGCAGTGAAAAATCTTCCCCATCATACTCTGAACCCACACCCAAATAACGGGCTTTTTTATGTTTATCTTCTTGGTACTCTCCAAAAGAAAAACGCCACGATAAATCTTCATCTACTCCATAATAAGCCAACGCTTTATGCTTCTCTACTTGAATAGTATTATCTTGATGAGCCATATCTTTGTTATTTTGAAAGGTTAAAGAGAAAGAATTCTCTTCATTGAGATGTTGATGAAACAAGACTCCTGTAGTCGCTTTAGGAAAAAAATTTCCTACCATATGTGGGGTGGTTGTTGTATCTTGTAAAATAGTAATTGGGGACTGATTCCAATAACCAATGTCTGAGTTAAATCGTCCTAGCTGAATATGCTGTTCATCACTTAAAGCATAACCCAATTGTAAACGCTCTATATTTAAGTCAATATCTGTACTGCTGTTACTTTTTCCATCTAGTGAAACATGGGAAAGCTCTACTTCTCCAAGAAAATCAAAACGGTTTTGATTGGCTGAAAAAAGTATGGCAATATCATTAAATAAAAACTTATCTTCCCTCTTTTCATCATAGGTCATATCAAGATAACCACCAATATTTAGAGAGCTGTTGGGAACATTCCAACCATAAGTGTTCTCTTCATCTGCCCATAAAATGGTGCTGTAAAGTACAATAAAAAAGATAATTAGATGTTTCATGAAACCTCATTTTGATGTTTTTATAGAATATAGAGGTACTATTATAACATTTTCAAAAGTTTCTTCATAAAAACTTCATAAAACAAAAGTATACTTGTCCTATATCTATTTACAAAGGAAACAATATGTTAAAAAAAACACTCTATTCATTACTCTTTTCGACGGTTGCACTGATGGCACTAGAGACAGGAGACACCCTTCCTCAAAATATTCAAGAGCAATTAAAATTAGACTCCGATAAAGTTTATGTTATTGATTTTTTTGCTTCATGGTGTAAATCTTGTAAAAAAGAGTTACCTCTTATAGCTAACCTTTACAACAACAAAGTGAGTGAAGTGGTTGGAATCAATGTGGATAAAAACAAAGAAGATGGGGAAAAACTTGTTAACAAACTCTCTCTCCCTTTCCCTATTGTTTACGATACCGACAAAGCGTTGGTTGAAACATTTAACCCTCTTGGATTTCCTGCTGTTTACTATGTAAAAAATGGTCAAATTCTCAATGTTATTTTTGGAGCTGTTGAAGAGATAGACAAAAAAATAACTGAAGATATAAAGGCAATAAAATGATAAAAGTTTTACTCCTAGCCCTTAGTGTATCTCTTTTTATGGGATGTTCACTTGTTAAAGAGGTTAAACCATGGGAAAAAGAGACCTTAGCCAAACCCATAATGCAATTTGGAGGCTTACACCCTGAAGTAACAAAGTTTGAATCACATGTTTACTTTTCAAAAGAAGCATCACGAGGTGGGTCTGGTGTTGCAGGAGGAGGTTGTGGATGCAATTAAAAAAATCTTATATTAATATTTCAAAAGTAACAGCTCTGGCGATAATCGCTTCAAATAGCCTTTATGCCGAAAACTATGTCTCTGTTGAATTTTTACAATACAATGAAAATGACAATAGAGTGGCTGTTTCAGCACCCTCTTTTTCTACCTCATATGACATAGGGACTGACTACAATATCAAAGCTGACTTTGTTCATGATGCTGTTTCAGGGGCAACCCCTTCATGGCAACCTGATTCAAATTCTGGGGCAAGTTCTCGTGATAATTCAGGCGACTATCAATATAAAAATCAGGAATTCACAGAAGCTAGAAATGCTGGTTCAGTTATGCTCACCACACGTTTTGAGAATCGAGATGAACTCTACACAGGCTTTGATTACTCACGAGAGAGTGACTTTGACTCTAAAGCCATTTCAGCAGAATACATGCACTATACAGATAAATCACATAATCAGTCTGTAAACATTGGAGTATCCTACTCATTTAATGAGCTTTTAGCTTATCAATATGACAGTGGTTCAGGGGCTTCACAAAAAGAGGAATCCAATTCACTTAACATACAAGCAGGGATTAGCCAAGTTTTAAATGACCATTCAGCTCTAAAAGTGGAAGGTTTTACCATTATAGATGATGGGTACTTAACCAACCCTCATGCCAATGTAGTAAGAAACAACAACACAAACAACCAAAAGTTAGTCACTGAAAACCGACCAGATAAACGGACAGCGTATGGGGTTAACCTAAAATATATCACCCTACTCAATGATGATATGAGTTACAAAGTAAATTATCGTTTCTATGCAGATGACTGGGATATAAATTCGCATACCATAGACAACGATATATATTATAAGATGAATAAACAGTTGACCTTTGGAGTGGGACTTAGATACTACATCCAAAGTGAAGCCAATTTCTATAATGAAAACAAAGATTTTTTTACCAATGAAGAGTATGCTTCAAGTGATGAACGCTTAAGTGATTTTGATGCACTTACCTATAAAACCTCGATAGACTTTAAACAAAATGACAAAATCAGTTATAATTTAGGTGGAGAATTTTACTCCCAATCAACAGGACTCGATGCCAGTATGGTTACTTTGGGACTAAAATATAAATTTTAAAAAGAGAAGGATTATCCTTCTCTTCTAAGTTGATATATAGATTAAAATCTACGAGCATCAAAATAACTAAAAGGTTTTTTTAGGTTATTAAACTTCCATTTTTCAGAATAATCATAAGAATTACACTTTTTTACAGATATACCATTATCACTACTTAAACATTTTCCTTTAAAATGCTCTATACTCATAGAAGAAAACAATAGACTACTCTGCTGATTTATCTTCCATAATTGAGATTTTTTCTTATTGTTACAAACTTCTGTTCTGACATCTCCTTTATGCATAGCCAAACAACGATTGTTTTTACGATAAATAAAATTTACATAACCATCATGACGTACTGCAATATCCCACCCCTCTTCATTAAATATATTAAAGAAAGATAGACCGACAGAGTTGGTACTTCCATTTAAAACTTGAAATGTTTTAAGACTAGTAATTCTTAATGTATTATTAGAATATCTAGATTTAGGATTAGCATATTGCCCCTCTGGAGACTGATACATAAAACCTTGTTCTAAAATTGCACCATCTAACTCTAAGGTACGAGTTATCTCCCCTTTATTTAAACTCACTTCAAAAATATTACCATCATGTGTCGCTGCACCAATAAAATGTTTTTCATCATCGGTTATAATTTGGGTATGTCCTTGAAGAGTTACCCCCTCTACATCATGTGCAACTTCTATATTTTTGATAATTCGATTATCTCTTGGATTTGAAACATCAACCATGGTAATAAATGTACTTTTATGATTGGTGATAATTGCTTTTTTATGTTTTGGAGAGAAGTCAATATGTCCACCACCATGTCCCGATTTAAATTTATCAACAACCTGCATTGTATCGGTATCAATAACATAGACTAATCCATTATTTGAACCTGTATAAATATGTCTACCATCATAGTGAAAATTTATATGGTGGATTCCCATCGATTTAGTACTCTCTGATGTTTCAGGATTTTCCTCTAAAAAAGCTATTGCTTCTTGTTTAATTTTATGACTATATTTAGAGATTGAGAGCTTTAGAATAGCAGGAGAGACCACAGGAGTAGAGCTACCACTTCCCTCCATTGCAACATAAAGATACTTACCTTTACGTAAGATATGGTGCGTTGATGTTTTTGTTTTTAAAATATCTTTTAAACCCCAAAAAACATGATATAGCCTAATCTCTCTATGGACTCTATCTAAAATTAAATATTCATAATCATTGATAAAAAATGGATGCCCTGTTGCATTTTGTCCCCCAAAATCTGTAATTTTTACAGGCTCTTGATTTCGATTAAAATGTTTTATAACCCTTCCTGTTTTTGCATTAAAAACAGTGTGTGCTGGGATATCTCGACCACTAACAACACTGTACCGTTGAGTAGGACTTGAGGCAACCTCACGTGGCTGATAACCTAAGTATACAGTACGTGCAATTCTTTTCTTATTTTTCTCTACATTTATAATGTCTATGGATGTATCTTTTCGTGTTAAAGATATAATATATTTATGTCCTAAAGGTTCTTGCCCATATGCTCCAATTCCACCGTGTAAGGTTTGCTCAAGTTCCATCTTATCAATGTTAATAACATGAACATCTGAAGATGAAAAATCTCCATAAAATGCCATACTTTTATCGACAACGGGCATCGTCTCTACCGTAGCGTTTAACTCTAAAATAGTTAGAGTTAATAATAATATTTTCATATATTTCATTTTAATCCTTTTGTATAAATTATTATATTATATTTAAAAATACTTAAAATTATTATAAATTATTAAAAATTATTAGAAAAATCAAATTCTATCTCTAACTCTCCAACTAAGAGATTTATTATAAAAAAGACCCTATTATAAATAAAAAAGATTCTTATCTATGCAAAAATACATCTATAAATTCATTGTAATGACCTCACCCTGTGAAATACATATCTACGCAAATAACGAAACCCTATCTCGAAATACAGCAAAAAAAATTTTAATAATGGCAAAAAAATTAGAAGAAAAGTATAATTTTTATAATCCTAACTCTTACCTTTCTACTCTAAATCAACGTAAAACAGATAAGCTGGATGTTCAAACAAAAGATTTGTTAACACGAGCCAAACTTTTTTATACCAAAACCGATGAAATTTTTGATATTACAATGGGAACTTTAACCGATGCAAGAAAACAAAAAAGTATAGAAAAAGTAGAAGAGGAAGTTGCCAAATTAAAACCTTATATAGGGGTAGAACATTTTAAAATAAAAAAAGAGAAGCTTAACTTTGATAACCCCTATACACTAATAGACTTGGGTGGCTTTGTAAAAGAGTTTGCTGTAGACCAAGCTGTAAAAATTCTAAAGAAAGAGAAAATCTCTTCAGCTCTTATCAATTTTGGGGGAGATATCTATGCACTTGGTACAAAACCTAATGGAGAACCCTTCTCTATCGGTATAAAAAATCCTCTTAATCCAAATGAATATTTAACTCATGCGAATATCTCTAACCAAGCCTTAACCACTTCAGCTTCTTATGAACGGAGTCATATGGTAGAGGAGAAAAACTATTCCCACATCATCTCAACCAAAGAGTTACAAACCCAAATAGTTTCAGCTACCGTTATCTCCTCCTCTGTGGTTGAGTCAGGAGTTTTTTCTACAGCATTAATGATTGACCCTACCCTGATGACCCCCTTAGATAAAATTTTAATTGATAAAAAGCTAACTATCACTACTTAAAATTTTAATGCAAAAAAGGGACATACCATTTTTTATAATATGCCCATAATCGGATAATAAGAAAAAATATAAAGGTAACAATAATTATAAACAGTGTGATGGGTATAAATTTATTGAGAAAATAAAGAAAAATAGCGATAAAAATAGCAATAACAGCATAAAAATCTTTTGACATAAAAAAAGGTATTTTATTCATGATAATATCACGAACACTCCCCCCTCCCACAGCTGTTAAGAGCGATATCATTAATGTACCCAAAAGATTTACCTCTTCACGGATGGCAATCAATGTCCCCATAATACTAAATGCCACCAATCCAATGGCATCGCTTAATACATATAAGAAATGGCTCTCTATCTCTTTAATTTTGTGAATTTTAAAAATCATCATCATAATAATGGTGAAGACAATAACGTAAAATGGATAATCATGGGTAAAAACAAAAGGCATCTCCCCAATCATCCCATCACGTATAATCCCCCCTCCTAAAGCTGTTAAAACTGATGAAATAAATATCCCCACCAAGTCAAACTTATAGTAAACAGCAATTAAAAAACCACTGATAGTAAAAGAGATTATCCCAATAACATCTGTAATAATCAAAAATTCTTCCATATTGTCCCTTATTAATAAAAATATATTATATCGACAATAGCATCTTAACTTTTGAGTAAAACTTCCGTCTAAAGTCAAAATATCATTCATAAAGAAATTAAATCAAATATTATCTATAAACTCAACATATGTTACCTTATTACCCATTTATTTTAACAGTTTTTAACTTTTTAACTTTTTGCCAAAATTTATATTGTTTCTATTATTTTTAACTGTGTAGATATTTAACAACTACAATAAATTAACACTAAATTATATAACTATTAACTACTTATTATTCACCATAATCGTATAATTATCTCAACTTTAAAAAACATTGAAGGAGTCCACATTGAATATTCATGAATATCAGGCAAAACAGGTTTTTGCTAAATATGGTGTACCAACACCTAGAGGTATTATTGCTAACACACCAGACCAAGCCGTTGCTAACGCAGGAGAGCTAGGTGGAAATATTTGGGTTGTAAAAGCTCAAATCCACGCAGGTGGTAGAGGACTTGGTGGTGGTGTAAAACTTGCTAAGTCTATTGATGAAGTGAGAGAACTTGCTACTGAAATTTTGGGAATGACATTGGTAACTCACCAAACAGGACCAGAAGGTAAGCTTGTTCAAAAAGTTTACATTGAAGAGGGTGCTGACATTAAAGATGAACTTTACCTTTCTGTTGTTCTTGACCGTGCTGCTGAGATGCCAATTATCATGGCTTCAACTGAAGGTGGAATGGACATTGAAACAGTTGCTGAAAAGACTCCTGAAAAAATCATTAAAATTGCTGTTGACCCTGCATTTGGTTTCCAAGGGTATCACGGTAGAGAGTTGGTATTTGGTTTAGGAATTACAGACAAAGCTGAACAGAAAAAAATGATTCAATTTGCCTCTAAGCTCTATACTCTTTACATGGAAAACGATGCAGAGATGATTGAGATTAACCCACTTATTAAAACAGGTGCTGGTGATTTTATTGCTCTTGATGGTAAAATGGGATTCGATGATTCTGCTCTTGGTAGACACCCAGACATTGAAGATATGAGAGACATTACAGAGGAAGATCCAGATGAGAGAGAAGCTTCTCAATATGGTCTTTCTTACATCGCTCTTGATGGTGAGATTGGTTGTATGGTAAATGGTGCTGGTCTTGCGATGGGTACGATGGATACAATTAACTACATGGGTGGAACACCTGCAAACTTCCTAGATGTTGGTGGTACAGCAAACGCTGAAACTGTTGCAAAAGGGTTTGAGATTATTCTTAAAAATCCAAATGTAAAAGCGATTTTTGTTAACATCTTTGGTGGAATTGTACGATGTGACAGAATTGCAAATGGTATTCTTGAAGCGACAAAACTAGTAGATGTTAATGTACCTGTTATTGTTAGACTTGATGGAACAAATGCAGCCGAAGCAGCTGTAATTTTAAAGAATGCAAATATCGACAACGTTATTGCAGCAACTGACCTTGGTGATGGTGCAGCAAAAGCAGTAGCAGCAGCAAAAGGAGAAAAATAATGAGTATTTTAGTAAACAAAGATACAAAAGTAATTGTTCAAGGTTTCACAGGTGGAGAAGGTACATTCCATGCTGAGCAATGTATGGCTTACGGTACAGACATCGTTGGTGGTGTTACGCCAGGTAAAGGTGGTCAAACTCACCTTGGTAAACCAGTATTTAACACTGTAAAAGAAGCTGTTGCTGCAACAGGTGCTACGGTTTCTATGGTATTTGTTCCACCTGCATTTGTGGGTGATGCTGTCATGGAAGCTGCTACTTCAGGAATTGAACTTGCTGTTATTATTACAGAAGGTGCTCCAGTAAGAGATATGCAAGCTGCTAAAGCGTGTGCCACTAAAAATGGTATGATGACCATCGGACCAAACTGTCCAGGAATCATAACTGCTGGTGAGTGTAAAATTGGTATTATGCCAGGAAATATTTTCAAAAAAGGAAATGTTGGTCTTATCTCTAAGTCAGGTACACTTACATATGAAGGTGCAAACCAAGTTGTTAATGAAGGTTACGGAATTACAACGGCTGTTGGTATTGGTGGAGACCCAATTATTGGTCTTTCATACAAGCAACTTCTTCAAATGTTCCAAGATGATCCAGAAACAGAAGCGATTGTAATGATTGGTGAAATTGGTGGAGATCTTGAGATTCAAGCTGCGAAGTTCATTAAAGAGAATGTAACTAAGCCAGTGGTAGCATTTATTGCTGGTCAGTCTGCACCTCCAGGTAAAAGAATGGGTCACGCTGGAGCAATTATCTCTGGTTCTGCTGGTACAGCGAAAGAGAAAATGGATGCACTTTCAGCTGTTGGTGTTGAAGTTGTTGTTTCTCCTGCTGAGATCGGAAAAGCTGTTAAGAAAGTTTTATCTTAATTATTTAAATTTATTTAAGAAGTTAAGGGATACCTTAACTTCTTCTTTTTGTCAAAAAAATCCTCAAATTTCTCCCAATAATTGCTAAAAAAGTGAAATATAAAACCACAAACCTAAAAAAAAATGTTATACTTATTAAATCTAAGCATAATAAATCTAATTAATAGGTAAAATTGTTTAAAAGAGTTCTAATTAGTTAATTGAAGTCAAAGGAGGTAAGAGATTATGAGAGAGGTACTACTGGTTAGTATATCTGCCATATTAGGCTATATTATTTTTTCTGCTTTTTCTACAACAGATACACCCACAGCAGCATTTCGAAAAATAATAGAACAACCTCAGTCAGATATGAAACAAAGACAGGAGTTTGAACTAAACAAACTTAATAACGATAGAGAATCTACTCTTATCGCTCTTCAAAATCAAGACCGACTTAATGAATTAAAAGCCTATCAAGAGATAAAAATAAATGAAAAAGAGATGAACACCAAAGTTCAGCTCAAACAAATAGACTATAGAATTAATCGTGATATTGCTGACTTACAACTCAAAACAGATTCTGAAATCAAATCAAAAGACAATGCCACTTTAATTGTTATAGCATTTTTACTATTTTTACTGATGTTTATCTATTTAAAATATCAAAAACAACTCAATCAAATTGAAATAGAAAAAGAGAATCATTATAATGAGATGATTGCAAAAAAAGAGTACGCTGAAAAAATTCTTATGCTTCTGAGTACAGGAAATTTAACTTATGAAACAGAACAAAAACTTTTAAAAGTACTCGATCAGTTAAATGGGAAAGAGATTAAAAAAACACCTGAAGAGATTATTTATCATCCCAATCCTGATATAGCACAACTTGGGACTAGAATAATTTCTTAATCTATTTTTTACTCTGTAAATCTTGATTAAAGTCTCAAAATCCTTTCTTTAAAAGCTATTTTATTTTATTGATAATAGTGAAAAAAAATCTTGCTCCCATTGGTAACACCAAATCTTATTAGTGTAATAATAGTGAGTTATTTATAAACACATTACATAAAGTAGGATATTCTACTTGAAGTGATAGAAAATATCTCACTTAAAATTTTAAAAATTAAAGGGGAAACCATGGCAGTAATGACAGCTCCTGAGAATACTCCAGTATGGGTAGACACAGTTAGATGTAAAGCCTGTGATATATGTGTGGACGCATGTCCAGCAGGTGTACTTTCAATGCAAGCAGAACCAACTTCAACGTTAGGTGCGATGATTAGTGTAATCGCTCCTGATTCATGTATTGGATGTAATGAGTGTGAACTCTCATGTCCAGACTTTGCTATTTATGTAGCAGATAAGAAAGAGTTTAAATTTTCTAAACTTACAGGCGATGCCAAAGAGAGACAAGAGGCAATTGCTAACAATGGGTTTAGATTACCTACAGACTATAAGGGGGCAAACTAATGTCAGCAACAAGAGAAGTAATATCAACAGGAAATGAGCTAGCAGCAATTGCTGCTGTTGACGCTGGTTGTACATTTTTTGGTGGTTATCCATTAACACCTTCAAGTGAAGTGATGCATGTTATATCTGACTTACTTCCTAAAATAGGTGGAACAGCTATTCAGATGGAAGATGAGATTGCAGGTATCTGTTGTGTTATCGGTGCAGCAATGGCAGGTTCTAGAGCATTAACAGCAACTTCTGGTCCTGGTGTATCACTAAAAGCTGAAAACTTAGGTTTAGCTCAAATGGCAGAAGTTCCGTTGGTACTTGTAAACGTAATGAGAGGTGGTCCATCAACTGGTCTTCCAACTCGTGTATCACAAGGTGACATCAAACAAGCAAGTAACCCATCTCATGGTGATTACCGTTCAATCACATTGTGTGCAGGTAACTTAGCAGAGTGTTATACTGAAACTGTAAGAGCATTTAACCTAGCTGATAGATTTATGCAACCAGTTATTGTTCTTTTGGATGAGACCATTGGTCACATGCATGGAAAAGCGATGCTTCCAACAGTAGAAGAGGTTAAAGCTGGAATCGTACCAAGAAAAACATTTGATGGTCCAGCTGAAGAATATAGACCTTATGAGTGTGGTCCAACAGAACCAGCAGTACTTAACCCAATGTTTGAGGGTTATAGATACCACTATACAGGTCTTCATCATGATGCTATGGGATTCCCAACAGAAGAGATTGAAACTTGTAGAAAACTGATTCAGAGACTTGAAGATAAAGTTATGGCTCATCAAGATGAGATTGAACTTAACGAAGAGTTTATGATGGACGATTTAACTGGTGAAGATGGAGAAGTTCTTATTATCGCTTATGGTTCTGTTTCATTGGCAGCAAAAGAAGCAATTAGACACCTAAGAGCTGATGGAATCAAAGCTGGACTATTTAGACCAATTACTATTTGGCCATCTCCTGCAGCTAAAATCAAAGAGCATACTGATAAAATTAAAAATGTTCTATGTGTTGAGTTAAACATTAGACAATATACAGAAGAGATTGAGAGAGCTTCGAGTAGACTTGATATTGAAGGTCTATACAAAGTTAACGGTAGAGCAATTTCTCCTCATGAGATTGTAGCAAAAGTAAAAGAGGTATTCTAATATGGCATTTAATTATGATAAGTACTTAAGAGTTGAAAAGATGCCAACACTATGGTGTTGGGGATGTGGTGATGGTGTTATTTTAAAATCATTCATTAGAGCTGTCGATAAACTTGGAATCAAAAAAGATGATATGTGTGTTGTTTCAGGAATTGGGTGTTCAGGAAGATTCTCTTCGTATGTAGACTTTAACACTGTTCACACAACTCATGGTAGAACCATTGCGTATGCTACAGGTATTAAACTGGCTAACCCAGACAAACATGTTGTTTGTGTTGCTGGTGATGGGGATTCTTTAGCTATTGGTGGTAACCATACCATTCATGGTTGTAGAAGAAACATTGATATTACTTTTATTATTATCAACAACTTCATCTACGGATTAACCAACTCACAAACTTCTCCTACTACCCCACAAGGTATGTGGACAGTTTCTCAAAAAGCAGGTAACATTGACCCTACTTTTGATACCTGTGAATTGGCTATTGCTGCTGGTGCATCGTTTGTTGCTAGAGAGAACGTAACTTCTCCTAAAAAATTAGAAAAAGTAATTACTCAAGCGTTAGAGCATAAAGGTTTTGCCTTAGTTGAAGCCCTCTCTAACTGTCACATTAACCTTGGTAGAAAGAACAAAATGAACTCTGCTATGGAAAACCTTGACTGGATTGACAGCATTACTGTTTCTAAAAAGAAATATGATGCAATGTCACCAGAAGAGCAACTAAACTTACTCCCTACGGGTGTTTTACATCAAGATACAGAAGTAGCAGAGTATTGTGATATGTATGCAGAGATTCAAAAAGTTCATCAGGGTGAGAGAGCAAAAATCACTCAAGATGACTTTACGAAAAAAATATAAGGAGAGACAATGGCACGAACATTAATGAGATTTACAGGCGTTGGTGGGCAAGGTGTTCTTCTTGCTGGTGAGATTTTTGCAGCTGCAAAAATTAAAACTGGTGGTTTTGGACTTAAAACAGCAACCTATACATCACAAGTACGTGGTGGACCAACAGTTGTTGATATTCAGTTAGATGATACAGAGATTTACTACCCGTATGCCAATGATGGTGAAGTTAACTTCATGCTTTCAGTGGCAAACGTAAGTTTCCAATCATTTAAAAGTGGTGTTAAACCAGGGGGTACAATTGTAATTGAACCAAACTTGGTAACAGCAAGTGATGAAGATAGAAAAACATGGAACATTGTTGAGATACCTATTATTACGATTGCTAAAGAAGAGGTAGGAAACGTAATTACTCAATCGGTAGTTGCTTTGGCGATTGCCAACACCTTTATGGATGCAATTGATGAGAAAGTTCTTATTGATACCATGCTTTCAAAAGTACCTAAAAAAGTGCATGAGCTTAACTTAAAAGCTTATGACCTTGGTAAAAAATACGCAAAAGAAGCGATGGCTAACGCTTAAGCTTTTTCTATCTTACATAAGAGGTTTTCCTCTTGTGTAAAATCTTCTTCTTTAATTACTCCTTCTAAGTAAACCCTCTCTCTAACAGTAAACTATCCAATATTTTTGATAGACTCTAATTATGAAAAATTTAGAATTAAAAAAAATAGAGCAACTTTTATCTATTATCCCTAACCATCCTGCTACGCAAATTATGCACATTACTCAAAGTGATAAAGATTTATCTACAGCTTTAGAAACTTTAGTTACACAGAGAGACTATACACTTCTGATTAATGTAATCGATGATGACTTTTACGATGAGATAAAAGAGAATTATAGTGCTGATGCTTGTAGTGTTAAAAAAATGAAATTTGAGCAGAGAAGATATGCGACTATGGCAAAGTTATTTGATTATGTATTTGTAACAGCCGATATACCAAATGAGTTACAAAATCAATTCGCAAAGACCATTCATGGGCATATGAAAAATGCAGGGAATATTATTCTATTTTTAGAAAAAAATAATTTGAAAGTTTTAGATAGATGGCAACAAGTTTTAGAAGAGAACTATTTTGTTGCAACCAATACCATTGATATGTTTGAAGAGTATGAGATTCTTATCTCAAAAAAAATGCATGGATGGGGAGGGTAAAGTTGCGTAGGGTCGGTTCACCGACCATTAGATAGGTATTTTTATTAATGTGAGGTCGATAAATCGACCCTACAAAATTATTTTACTCACACTGAGTAACAATATTTCCAACCAGCTCAATATATAAAGAGTTGGTTCTGTCATCTAGCTCTTTGTCAATAACCATTGAACGCATAAGTTGCTCATGCTCCTCTTCCAGACCTTTCTC
>Ga0256826_1000087_pt1 | contig 45061 bp, 42 predicted proteins | sample CV79metaG_FD_185975 | JGI IMG/M metagenome (GOLD analysis project Ga0256826, IMG submission 185975) | Hydrothermal vent microbial communities from East Pacific Rise, Pacific Ocean - CV79 | ecosystem: Environmental > Aquatic > Marine > Hydrothermal vents | place: Pacific Ocean: East Pacific Rise...
CCTTAATAAAATTTAGTCTATAAACTAAAATAGGGCACTCTCTCGAGATGCCCTAGTTTACATACTAAACATTAGTAATTGTCTCGGAGTAATCTCCGAGATGTTAGAACTTATGCTCCAACGCCAACAGGGTGTTGGTAAGCTAGTTGTACTGTTTATTTAAGTGATATAATAATATTTTACTTTTAAATAGAGTTTAAATTATCTCTATTTCTTGATATTTAGGACGATATTTAGGAAAATTAACTATTTTGGGAGTGATAGTAACTGCTATTAGTGTTTAAGTAACTAATATGAATGGTTTACTTGATAACGTAAACCATATTTTATCGATCACTTTTGGTGATGTGTACTCTATAGTAAAATGAATAATAATAAAAAAAACTCTTAAAAGATAATAGGTTGAAAGTCCTCTCTAATTGTATCTTCAAAGGCAATCATATCACTCTTATCAAAATGCCCATCATCATAAAGTTTTTGGAAATACTCATCCATAGATTTTAAAAACTGATGATTGCCTACCATCTGATTAAACTCTTTAATATAGGGCTTAAACTTCTCATAGCTATGTTTCATGAAAAGTGCTTGGTACTCAAGTGCAAGATCTGTTTTAGCATCAACAGAGAGTAGGGGATCTAAAATACTTGGGATATAGACAATGTTCCAAGGTGCTGTAAAAGCAAGGGCATTTCTACTGTGTCCAAAAATTGATGAGAGTTGATAGTTTTTCAAATCTTTAGACTTTTTATAGCCTGTTAGTTTTTCAATAATTTTAGAAGGGTTTTGAGTGTTTGAAGGATCTTTTTTGACCTGTTTGTTATCAAAAACTCTTGTATAAAAGTCGAATGCAATATGCATGCTTGATGAGCTTTTAAAACCACGTATGTACATGGTTTTATTGGATTGCATACTCTTTTTAAGAGCATCCCACTCTTTTTTAACTTTATCTTCGGGGATGTAGATGGTTTTTTCTAAACCAAATTTAAAAAATTCTTCTTTTGAAATATATTCTGAAAGTAAAACTTCATATGAGTCTATCATTGGGGCTCCATAGTGTCTGATTTTATAGTGCCCGAATTATAGCGATTTTTACCAAGAGACCTGCTTCTTTTGTACTTTTTATTGTTTAAGACGTTAAGAGCGGTAGTTTGTTGAGAAGGTTGTCACAGTAGTCCCATTGATCGAGTGTCTCTTTCCACGCTGGTTTGATAGCATCAACTCCAAAGTAAGCACCTAAAACCATGCCTATGGCGATACTACGTGAGGCATTATCACCACCAACCATAGCATTCGCTGCTAGGGCTTTGTTGAGGCCATCTTCTTCATTGGCATATTTTAAAATAAAGTAGACTGCCCCAGGAAGCGTTCCCTCTGTGGGACTAGCTTTACCAACACGTATGGGTTCAGAACGACCAATATCCCAAAGTCGTGCCATGCTTGTAATTGCCAAATCATTAGCAAAAGCTTCTTTTGAAAGTTGTGAGTTAGAATCTGTTGCTTCTTTGAACTTCTCAATGGCCTGTGCTACCTTAGCTTCGAAAAAACCACCCATCTTTATGGCCACCATTTCGATAGCATCTTGAGGTGTCTCCCCATTAATAACTCTATGCGTAACCCTAGCAAAAAACTCACCACCACCTAAGGCATGGACATCTTTATGGGTAAACATAGCTTTACGCGAAACATCAACTAAAACCTCTTCATCATCATAGTATGCGTGAGCTGCTACGTGACGAATTGCCATGGCATTAGAGATACCACCTAAGTGCTCTATAGGAACATTTTGTTGAATCTGTCCATAGGTCTCTTTTGTCATGGTACAGATCCATGAACCCCAACCTTGTGTTAAGCGATTCATCCAATGTGGGATAAGGGCAGCGACACTGAAGTCTTGAGGTGGATTTGACGTAGCGGCTAAATGTTCTAGTATTAAGATGTTGTAGTCACCATAGTCGGTTGATCCACCTGCTTTTTTGCCCGGATGATAGTTACGTTCGCCCCAACCAATACCATGCGTTTGACCACCCATCATTTCACCTGGTGACATAAACTTTTCGATACTTTTGTTGCCATAAGCTACATATATTTTTTGGGCATCATACTCATAGTGACTTCCTAAACATAGGGCATCTCCGACAATAGCACCAAAAAACGCACCTTTAATAGCATCTACTTTTGTGACATTACTCATAAAATCTCCTGATTTTTTCATATGTAAGGGATTATAACGATGCAACATTCACAGTATATAGATTTAAATAGTCGAAAAATATTTTTAGCTGGGCTTAAAGTTAAACCCATTAATTATTTTAGGTTATATTGTTCTTATGACAACTCACGAATCATTTTATGAAAACCTTGATACCTACAACCAGCAAAAAGATTGGTTTGTGCTTGAAAACTTTGTACGTTTTGATGCTAATTGGTATCTTATAGCAGTGGATATAAAAGGGTCAACAAAAGCGATAGAGCAGGGGCGTTATAAAGATGTCAATATGGCAGGAGCTTTAAGTATTATTGCTCTACTCAATGAAACCCAAACCCATGAACTTCCTTTTGTCTTTGGTGGAGATGGGGCTATTGTTTTGGTACCTGATTCATTAGCTACTCGCGCAGCAGAAGTACTAGCAGGATGCGCTTATGTAGTACAACGAAGTTTTGACTTAGAGTTACGCACGGGGATAATTAAACTTGAGACCTTATATAAGAGGGGCGAATCTTTAAGTGTTATAAAGTATCAAACTTCACCCTCATTTAAGCAAGCTATTTTTCAAGGGTCTGCCTTAGATACCTTTGAAAACGGCATTAAAAGTGCTCTTTTTGAGACAATTGAGCCTAAAGAAACGCGTATTGATCTATCCGGTCTTGAGTGTCGATGGAAAGATATTGACGCGCCTAAAGATGTTACCTTAAGTCTCTTAGTAGATGCACGAGTTGACAAAATAGAACTTTATCCTCAACTGCTTGAGATGATAGAACAGATACTAGGAGATACTCAAGCGCGTAACGCCTTGAGTAAAGACAACCTAGTAACCTCTAAAAGCATCACTAATTTACAAACTGAAGTGAAAGTAAAATCTGTTAGCCCCTTGTTATCATTACGTTTTTTATTAGAAAATATTATGGGTAGTGTTCTGATGTACTTTAAGATCAAAACTTCAAAAATCAATTGGAGTCGCTATAAAGATGATGTTATTCATGCTACGGATGCTGAAAAGTTTGATGGAGGTCTTAAGATGGTTGTTACCGCTTCACTTCTTCAGTTAGAAACACTTCGAAAATATCTTGAAAAATTACATCAAGAAGAGAAACTCTATTATGGAATACACACAAGTAGTCGTGCGCTTATGACATGTTTGGTATATGAGCGAAATGGGGCACAAGTACATTTTATAGATGCTGCAGATGGTGGTTATGCAATGGCCGCAAAACATTTAAAAGCTCAAAAAAAGAGGGGATAAAGTAATGCGAGATGATTATAAAGCGGCTTCGGCTTGGTTTGAGACACTTTACAAAGAGAACTTTCAAAAAGAAGAAGAGATTCCATGGGCTAAGATGGAAACCAATCCTTTTTTAGCAGAGTATTTGGAAAACAATTTACCAAACGGTAAAGCCCTTGTAGTAGGGTGCGGATTGGGTGATGATGCGGTTGCTTTGAGTATGGCAGGGTTTGATGTAACTGCAATTGATATCTCTGAGAGCGCTGTTTCATGGTGTGAAGAACGTTTTGATGGTTTTGGAATTGACTTTAAAGTACAAGATGTTTTTGAACTCCCTGAGTCAATGTTAGGTGCTTATGACTTTGTATTTGAAGCCTTTACGATCCAATCGTTACCGCTTGTTTTCAGAGATAAAATTGTCACTGCTATTGGTTCGTTAGTGAAGCCAAATGGCTATTTACTTGCTATTGCTAATGGTAAAAATAGTGGTGAAAAGTATATTGGTCCCCCTTGGCCATTAGAGCGTAATGAGTTACGTCTGTTTATCAATAAAGATTTAGAAGAGTTAGAGTTTAGTATCTTTGAAGAGACATCAAAACTCTCTACACTAAAGTTTCGAGCACTTTTTCAAAAAAATTAAGATATTTTTGAAGATAGTGACACAAATCAAGAACTCTTTTTTTTTACTATGTTATATTTCACAAAACAAGACAAACCCTCTGCTTTAGAGCTTTTTTCTTGAAGATTTTTTACAGATATAACTGTATGTTAAGGATATTCCGTGGTAGATAAAGCGTGCGATAATAAAACATGTATGAAACATGAAGCGTGTGCCCGTCATGAGGCATGGTTAAAAGGCGATCAAAATGTCAAAACATTTAAGGGTAATGCCACTAAAGGGTGTGGACAGTTTATTCAAAAATAAGAGCTATTAATCAAGCCTAAGTGTAGCTATCATTCTCAATTAAGACAATATATTCAATCAATTTAAGTTTTTAAAGGTTTTTTTTGTTGTTTTGTCATATTATTGTAACACTATATGGAGATTGTTATGGCTGAATTACAAGACCTCTTACCTTATACAAAAAAGTTATCGCTTCTATATATTGAACCCGATAATGCTTTACGCGAAAAAGTGGTAACACTGCTACGTAAAATTTTTGCTATGGTAGATGAGTCTGGTGATGGCTATGATGCTCTTAATAACTTCAAAATAAATCATCATGATATTGTTATCTATGATTTAGGTACTCCAAACAGTTTTGGTCTACAACTCCTACAAAACCTCAAAGCAGGCAATGCTCAACAAGAAGTTATTGTAACTGCCAAACAGGTTAAAGAAAATGACCTTGTACCGATGGTCAATATGGGGATTTCTGGTTATGCTATGAAACCTTATAAGATGTCAGAGTTTTTAACTATTTTACTACGAAGTTCGGAAAATGCTTATCAACGCAGTCAAAATAGCGAACTACTTGAACGTACTAAAAAACACAAACTCCAGCAAGCGAAACTGATTGAGCTCTCTGATGAAAAAGAGATTAAGTACAAAGATCAAGTCTCTTATGAACGTAAGCGTATTGGCCGTTTAATGTTACGCCAAAAAGAGCTTGAGGCACAGGTTGAAGGCTTTAGTGGTGAACTTGAAAATGTTAAGCTGAAAAATGACCTTACAGGTGCTTCCAGTAAGTTCGCACTTCAAAAAGAGCTTTCAAAAGAGGGCTCAAAAGCACTTATCTATCTTAATATCGATCATTTTGAATTGATTAATACTATCTACTCAATGGGTTATGGTAACAAAGTACTAAAAGAGTGTGTGACACGTTTAGAAAAATATCTTCCCTCTAATGCGCATCTCTTTCATATTACAGCTGATGAGTTTGCAATTTTGATTTCACAACCTGTTGCAGCACAAGAATCACTTTTAGCTGACCAGATATTGAGTCTATTTAAAGAGGCTTCTATTATTGTTAATGAGCATAGCTTTGATATCTTGTTTTCTATTGGTATTACACGAGGTGAGGGTGCTGAACTCTTTGTTCGTGCTAAATCTGCTTCTAAAGAGGCAAAATCTATTGGTGGCGCTAATGTTTGTAGTTTTGATGTCAATTCAGAGTATATGAAAACACAACGTAATAATCTATTTTGGATCAAGCAGATCAAACAGGCCATGGAAGAGGATAGAGTTTTAACCTATTATCAACCGATGATAGATAATGCTAACCAAACGACAACTCATTATGAGGTATTATGCCGCCTTTTAGACACTAATGGAACACTCAGTGATGCTGCTAAGTTTATTGGACCTCTTCGTGTAGCGGGTTTAGTAAGTCAAGTAACACGTGTTGTTATTGATAAGGCTTTTAAGTTCTTTGCCAACAACAGTTTTAACTTTTCGATCAATATTTCACGTGAAGACTTACAGGAAAATTATCTAGAAGACTTTTTGGATTATAAATGTGATAAGTATCAAATCAATCCAAACCGTATTTATCTTGAAATTGTCGAAGATTCTGCCTTAGCCAATACTCCTATTATTATTACTCAAATCAAAAGACTGCGTGCTCTTGGTTTTCACATCACAGTAGATGATTTTGGGTCAGAATACTCTATCTTTTCACGTATGTTACGTTTTCATGCTGACTTTATTAAAATAGATCAAACTTTTGTGAAAGATTTGGATACAAACCAAGCTCATAGATTGGTAGTTGAAAATATTGTGAATTTTGCTAAAAAGGCGGGTATTAAGACCGTAGCAGAGCATGTAGAAAGTGAGATATTACAACAGCAAGTGAGCGCCTTGGGCGTGGACTATTCACAAGGTTTCTATATTGGTAAGCCGGCTGCAGATATTAACGGTATTATCTAACAGGCGCGGTTGTATTATTCGCGTAAAACATCGTAATAGTCAGGGATAGTGTAGTTAAATATCTCTTCTTTTAACCCCTCATTTTGTTTTTGCTTGGTAAAAACAATAGTAACTTGGTTGGCAAAACTATCTTCATAGCTAATGCTTTTAATCATACTATTTTGAAGTTTAATAGTATAGACACTATCTAGATAATGTGCACTATAAGTATCTTTTGATACTTTTTTAGCATGATGCATCAGTTCAAAAAAGTCTATATCTTGATTGAATTTTTTGATGATAACTTGTTCTAAGTCATCTTCAACAATTTGAACGCGTCCCTCTTGTATATACACTTTTTTTGTTATGGGTGTTATATATTCCCAAAGTGCTTGATTTTTTCTATTTGCCCAAACATGACCTTGATAACTTAAAACACTCTTTTTTTCATCTGTAATTTTTTGTTCAAAATCAGCAGAAAATGAGTTGATATTTTCGGAAAAGGCTAAAAGGGAAAGGGTTGTACTCAATAATAAGGCGATTAGTTTCATAGATACTCCAGAGCAATTTTGTAAGGTATTATAACCAATGTAATATTAACAAAAGGTCTTGATATTAAATAGTATTACACCTATTTGTAACACATTTTTATTTTAAACTTTTACGCAATATAAGTGTAAGGGATGCTTCGATATAATCACTGCAATTTATATACAGGGATAGCAAAGAATGCTTCAAACATTAGCAGGTAAAATTTTTGGAACCAAAAACGATAGAGAGATTAAAAAATATGTAAAACGTGTGAAAAACATCAACGCATTAGAAGAACATTATAAAGCTTTTAGTGATGAAGATCTACAGGCTGAATTCAACATCTTAAAAAATGCTGTTCAAACGGAAGAAAAAAGCTTAGAAGAGGTGCTTGAAGCCTCTTTTGCTATCACAAGAGAAGCCTCAGTTCGTACGCTTAATATGCGTCATTATGATGTACAACTTTTGGGTGGTATGGTGCTACATGAAGGGCGTATCGCTGAGATGAAAACAGGTGAGGGTAAAACGCTTGTGGCAACATTAGCAATCATCCTTAATGCTATGTCAGGCAAAGGTGTTCATCTAGTAACGGTTAATGATTACCTTGCTTCACGTGATGCTACTGAGCTAGCACCTTTATACAACTTTTTAGGTTATGAAGTTGGAACTATTTTAGAAACCTCTTATGACCCTGCTGAAAAACGTAAGCAGTATGCTATGGATATCACATACGGCACTAATAACGAATTTGGGTTTGACTACTTACGTGATAATATGAGCTACTCTGCTGACCAAATGGTACAACGTGGACATAACTTTGTTATTGTTGATGAAGTGGATTCTATTTTAATAGATGAAGCACGTACCCCACTAATAATCTCTGGTCCTACTAATCGTACTTTGGAAAACTATGTTAAGGCTAATGACGCTGCTTTAGCGATGCTAAAAGATACCGACTTTACTGTGGATGAAAAGGACAAGCTTGTACTTATTACCGAAGAGGGTATTGCCAAAGCTGAAAAATTCTTTGATGTTGAAAATCTTTATGCACTTGAAAATGCTGCTCTTTCACATCACTTAGACCAAGCTTTAAAATCAAACTATCTTTTTGAAATTGATGTTGATTACGTGGTTAAAGATGGTGAAGTTGTCATTGTTGATGAGTTTACTGGTCGTTTAAGTGAAGGACGCCGTTTCTCAGAAGGACTTCACCAAGCCTTAGAAGCGAAAGAACGTGTTGAGATTAAAGAAGAGACACAGACGTTAGCAGACATTACCTTTCAAAACTACTTTAGAATGTATGGAAAACTAGCGGGTATGACAGGTACTGCACAAACTGAAGCGACTGAGTTTTCTCAAATTTATTCACTTGATGTTGTTTCAATTCCAACCAATGTGCCGGTTGTTCGTCAAGATTTAAATGACCTTATCTATAAAACAGAAACAGAGAAGTTTGACGCAGTTATTGTTAAAATTAAAGAGCTTGCTACAACAGGACAACCTATTTTAATTGGTACGGCATCTATTGAGAAGTCAGAACTCCTTCATGCCGTTCTTAAACAAGAAAAAATTGCACATACGGTTTTAAATGCTAAAAACCATGAACAAGAGGGTGAAATTATTAAAAATGCTGGTGTTCAAGGTGCTGTAACAATTGCTACGAATATGGCAGGACGTGGTGTTGATATTAAGATCAGTGAGAGTGTATTGGCACTTGGTGGACTCTATATCATTGGTACTGAACGTCATGAAAATCGTCGTATTGATAACCAACTTCGTGGTCGATCAGGTCGTCAAGGTGATGCAGGTACAACACAGTTTTACCTCTCACTAGAAGACAACCTTCTTCGTATTTTCGGTTCGGATAAAATTAAAAGTATTATGGAACGTCTCGGTGTTGAAGATGGTGAATATATCGAATCAAAAATGGTAACACGCGCCGTTGAAAAAGCACAGAAAAAAGTTGAAAATCTTCACTATGAAGGGCGTAAAAGTATTGTTGAGTACGATGATGTTGCAAATGAACAACGTAAAATTGTTTACAAGTTCCGTGGTCAACTACTGGATGACGCTTATGATATCGCACAAAAAGTTTTTGAAGTACGTGTAGAGTATGTGGCACGTACCTTAATGTTATGTGAAATCTTTGATGGTGGTGATGTTGCTGACTTTAATTTAGAAAAATTGGTTGCTTTGTTAAAAGAGGAGATGAACTTTACCCTCGAGATTGAGATTGTTGAAGGCTTAGAGTTTGAAGAGCTTGAAATTCTTGTTAATGACGCGCTTAAAGTAAACTATGACTCTAAAATGTCTGTAGTTGAAGAGAGTGTTCGTTCTGATATTGAGAGAGAACTTTACCTTAAAACATTAGATAATGCATGGCGTAATCACCTCTATCAAATGGATACAATGAAAACAGGTATCCGTTTACGTGCTTACAATCAAAAAGATCCTTTAGTAGAGTATAAAAAAGAGTCATTTAACCTCTTTACAGAGCTTGTTGAGACCATTAAGTATGATGCTATTAAAACACTTCACATTATCCAGTTCAAAGTAGAATCTGCTGATGAAGAGGCAAAAGCTTTTGCTGCTGCACAAGAGTTAGAACGTAAACAACGTGAAATGCAAATGTCATTAAATCACAGTGATAACGACATTGAAGTGAGTGATAAAAAAATTGCTCGTAACGACCCTTGTCCTTGTGGTTCGGGTAAAAAGTATAAAAGCTGTTGTGGTAAAAGTGGTCCTAAAAAAGGTGCTTTTGCCTCTTGAGTAAAAATATCGTTCCCTATCTTGTAAAACGTTTTTTACGTTTTGACAAGGACCAACCTTTTATCTTTCTTTCTGCCCTTCTTGCCTTTTTAGGTATCTCTCTTGGTGTTATGGTTCTTATTATTGCGATGGCGCTTATGAATGGGTTTGACAATGAGTTTAAAAAGAAACTAACCGTTATGAACTACCCTTTAACTATTCTCCCCCGATTTTACGGTTCTGTTAATGATGACCTTTTATTAGAACTTCAAACGGAGTTTCCTGACTTGGCTTTTTCTCCTTATGTGAGTTCAGCTGTTATTGCACGTCAAGGACGTCATTTAGAGGGCGGTTATCTCTTTGGTGTTGATTTTAAGAGTGAGGCTAAGGTTAACCCTGTGGTTGCTAAAGCACTTCTTGATGTTGAACCTGGGAAGTTTGATGTTATTGTAGGTAAGACATTGAAAAATGAGTTTCAACTTCATATTGATGATAAGTTAATGTATATCTTTACTCAGATGGAGCCGGGTGGTCTTGCTGTGACACCAAAAATCAAACGTTTTAAGGTCAAAGAAGTTTTTGATTCGGGCTTATCAGCTTATGATAAGGCCTATCACTACACTACAATAGAATCCTTACAAAAGATACTTCATCTCCCTGTAAATCAGTATGATGGTATTCATATCTATTCGGATGATCCTCACAGTGATATAAAGCGTATTCAAAAGAACTTATCTGCCTCAGTCACCGTTAAAGGTTGGTGGGAAGATAATGTAAACTTTTTTGCGGCCTTAGAACTTGAAAAAAAATCACTTTTTATTGTGTTGATGCTCATAATTTTGATTGCTTCTATTAACATTATCTCTTCGCTATTGATGACAGTGATGAATCGTAGAAGTGAAATTGCTTTGCTTCTTTCATTAGGTGCTTCTAAAACAGAGATTAAAAAAGTATTTCTTTACTTAGGTGTTGTAATTGGTATCGGTGGTATTATGGCAGGTGTTAGCTTCGGTTTTAGTGGTTTATGGATTCTGAGCACGTTTGATATTGTCTCTTTACCTAAAGATGTCTATCCTACATCAACATTGCCCCTTGACTTAGATATGCTTGATCTATTTATGATTATTACGGGTTCTTTTGTAATTGTGCTGCTCTCAGCATACTATCCTGCTAAAAAAGCTAGTGAGGTTGATGTGCTTACCGTGTTGAGAAACGAGTAAAAGGGTTTACTTTTTAGTAGTGTCCTCTTGCTTCTCTTGTTGCTCGGTAAAGAGATGAAAAGGAAGGGTTAATGTTCTTTTTATAATGTTAAACGGTGCAATAATCATATCGCTTGCCAGTCCATTACTCACCTTAGGGTTATCAAGTTTACCAGTAATATCCAATGAAGTTGCAATACTTTCATCATCACCTAATATGATATGCCCCAGTACAGGCACTTTAGAAAACTTTGAACCTAAATCAGTTTTAATTTTAACGTTCAAATCAATACTATTATTCACAAAACTTGCACTACCTTCTCCAAAAATGTCAAGTTCTCTTGAATTCATATACAAGTCAGTAATCGTTAAATTTCCTTCATCATAACCAATAGCAGCATAAATACCATCAAAAGCAAGACCTTTTGTCGAATAATCAGGCAAGGAAAGTGTGGCAAGTGATGGGATAGTATTGATGAAAGCTAACATGTTGTTGAGTAATTTATAGTCAATAAGTGTGGTATTTTTTACCTCTACTAAACCATTAAACTTTGTAATTTCACCGCGAAAGTTAAAAGCCATACTCCCTCCGTTGATTTTACCAATATCAAAAAGTTCTTGCATAAAGTCCGCATTAAATGATTTTCCAAAAAAGTCAAAATAGTTTGCTTCTAGGTCAAATATAGCACCTCCTTGGTGATGTTTAAGTTCCCCGTGGAGTTTTCCTTTGATTAAAGAGAGTTTCATCTGCTGTGCTAGTGCTTTGCGATGACTACTCATATAGAGGTAGCTATCTTTAGCTTTGAAAAAGATATTTGGTGAAGGTGAATGTTCTTTCTGCTTATTTTGATGTTGTGTAACAAAATCTATTAGGGTAGGTAAGTTGTATCCCACTTTTTTTGAGGTTAGGGTAACCTCTTTAGTTATAACTACTTTTAGAGCATCATTAACGGTAAGGTTAGTGCTCTTTTTATTGACAGTACCTTCAATAACATAGTTGTATATCGGTCTGTTATTACGCACCATAAAAGGGTAGGCATAACTTGTTTTTGCTTTAAGATAAAAGGGAAGTGTCCCTGTTTTTGAATAGAGAGAGACACTTCCATTTGTAATATTGTACTCTTGAAGCAGGGTAGAGTCTTCAACTAACGGTGCAACATCATTTATGTCAACATGCCAACCTTTTGCCTCTTGTTTGTACTCTATGTTGTACTTAGGAATACTAATCTTATTGTTATCATCTTTGTTACGAAAAACAATATTGAAAGTTTTATCAGTTTGGAATAGTTGACCGAGAGTTCTATTTTGCAAGGTATAGTCTTTAATATCAAAAACACCAATACCATTGAGAAGGTTATAGTGTCCTTTAATACGCCCCTTCATTATGTTTTTCAAAATAAATTTACTACGTAATATACTAAAGTTACTACCATCATAGGTAAAAACAGAAGGTTCAAGTTCCAAGGGGGTGTTGTTGAGTCGCCAGTAGCTTGATTCAGGCTGCATGATGCGTAATTTCTTATTGTAAATAATAACAAGAGGTACATTTGACTGTGCAAGGGAAATCCCAGCATAATCTAAATCTAATAGGTCAACTTCAAGGCTAACAAACTCCTCTTTAAGTTTAATATTACCTTGTACATACATTTTTGCTAAGCCATCAAGATTGACATAAGTAGCAGGTATGTTGGCTTGAACACGTTCTAAATTGAAAGGAATGTCAAGGGCATCAACATGCATAGTATGTTCATTAAACATCCATTGAGAAGGTTGTATCTGTATCTGGTCATTCCCTTTGTCAATATGATAACGAAGTTTTAAGCTACTGCTATTAGTATCAAGGGTTAAGATATCATTAACCTTAACCTCGTTAATATCAAAATCTAGATGCCCACTACTTTGACCTAGATGTAAAATACCATTTACCTTAGCTTTTGCATCAAACTGTTTATGATAGCCTAAGCTCAAATTATGAATATTAACATCTAAGTTATCCAAATCGATATCAGCATCACTCACATTTAAATCCATACCTAAGTAGTTAAAACGTCCTTTTTTAACTTTAAAATAACCGTAAGCAGCAACTCTTACATTGATTAAATGCACCGGTATTTTTAAAAATGACTCTGTGCTACCTTCATTTTGAATAAAAGGAATGGGAATTTTATAATGATTTAGAAGCTTTCGTAAAGGCTCATCAAATTGTGTGTTTACAAGTAGGTACAATGTTAAGATAGGGTCTTTTAAGTTGTTTAAATCAATTTTCAACCAACTTTTTTTCAATTCATGACCGAGCATTTTGGCATTGTGTGGATGAATGTTTAAAATACCATCAATAAATATCAGATCTGTATGCGTTGTTTTTACTGGTTCTACTTCTTTATCAAAAGTGTAATCAAGATTTTTGAGTGTGGCAATCACAACAAGGTTGTTCATGGCCTTGTCAATTTTTTTGTATTCAAGAGATCCGTAAAGGTACTTAACATCTATAGAAGAAGTTTTAATGGCATCCACAATCCACGGTGCCACATCCTCATGTAAACCAAGACTGCGTACAATAGGTTTGAAGTTCACAATATCTTTTTTACTCTTTAAAGTGTAGAAGAGTTTACTTTGATTGGCATGAAGGTAAATATCAAAAAAAGCATCATTCATGATATTGGTAGTGAGCTTCATATCAAGAAGATTTTGTGTATTATCAATAACGATATCACCAATAAAGGTAAGATCTTTAGGAAAATATCTAAACTCAGTGAGTTTAATATGTAAAAAATCTTCTGATAGAGAGAGATTGGATTTTAATGAAATTTTAGGTGAAGAGGCAATTAAAAAACCATCATTACCTTGTGTGTATCGAAATGTAACAGAAATTTGATTAAAAGTTATTTTTTGTATCATAACAGATTCAAAAAGGTTACTAAATATCCCTATATTACGTAAGGCATAACTGATTTCCTTGATATTAAGGGGTTTAGTCTTTTGGTTGCTACTTTTTGTAACCTCTATTGATTTTACGGAGAGATTAATCTTTTTATCCCACTTAATGTATAATTTCTCAATTGTTAAATTAGGCAATTTTAAAGTATCGATTACGATACCACTCTGCAATAAAATAAAAAGTATGGATATTAATAAAATGAAAAAAGTTAAAAAGCCCACAATCATAAAGTGGATTTTTGAAATGGCGCTGATTATGGCGTTATCGTTCATGTACTACCTAAATTTACCCATCACAACGTCTAAAGTGCAATATATTCCATCGGGTTCAGTGACAAAAATTATAACATATTTACAAGATAATAAAGTCAATGTAAACAGACTTGATGCCTATCTTATACGTTTTATTGGGATGCCACAACAAGGATGGATAAATATTGGTGCTACAGAGTTGACACGCGCTGATTATCTCTACAAATTAACTACTGCAAAAGCAGCGATGCGAGACGTCACCTTAATTCCTGGTGAGACTACTATTATCTTTTTACATCAGGTTTCGCAATCTTTAGAGTTGGATTTTAAAAAACTTTATAAGTTATTTAAACGCTATAGCCCCACAAAAGAGGGTGCTTTTGTGCCAAACACTTATAAACTGCCCTTAGGCATCACAGAAGAGATGTTTATAAAGATTTTACTCAAGCGATCTACACAGACAATGCAAGCCTATTCGCATAAGATCTTCGGAACCTATAATCCTAAAAAATGGTACTACTATGTACGTATGGCATCTGTCATCCAAAAAGAGGCAGCTTCTTTAAAGGATATGCCAATGATATCTTCTGTTATACATAATCGTCTGAGAAAAGGGATGAAGCTTCAGATGGATGGTGCACTTAATTATGGAAAGTACTCCCATGTTAAGATAACAGCCTCTCGTATTCGTGATGATAAATCCAGCTACAACACCTACAAACACAAGGGTGTGCCAAAAGATGCTGTGTGTAATGTTTCTCTGGACGCACTACGTGCAGCGATTAAACCTGCATCAAGTGATTTCCTCTATTTTGTTAAAACATCTAAGGGTAAGCACACTTATAGTCGTTACTATTCTACCCATTTACGCAATATAAAAGGTGCTACAAAATGAAACATCAATAAATAAAACCTTAAACTTGTCTCAGACTTATTAACTATTTACATATGTAGTGATATTATGACCTAACAAAATTTAAACCCAGAGGTATATATATGTCAAAAATCATTTGGTCAGTTATTGACGAAGCCCCAGCTCTAGCGACTTACTCGCTTTTACCAATCGTTAACGCGTTTACTCAAGCCGCAGGCGTTGAAGTTGTAACAAGTGACATTTCACTTTCAGGTCGTGTTCTTGCGGCTATGGGCCTTGCAGAAGATGAACTTTCTAAATTAGGTAAAGTTGTTTTACAAGAAGATGGAAACATTATCAAACTTCCAAATATCTCTGCATCTGTTGGTCAACTTAAAGAGTGTATTGCTGAACTTCAAAGTCAAGGTTTTGATATTCCTGCCTACCCTGAAAATCCTGCTAATGATGCTGAAAAAGCAACACAAGCTAAATACTCAACATGTTTAGGTTCTGCCGTTAACCCTGTTTTACGTGAAGGTAATTCAGATCGTCGTGCAGCAAAAGCTGTTAAGAAATTTGCTCAAAACCACCCACACCGTCTTAAAGCATTCCCAGAAAACCCTAAGTCATATGTTGCACACATGGCGGGTAATGGTGACTTTTACGGTAACGAGAAATCAGTAACTTTAGAGAAAGCTCAAAAAGTAACTATCGCTCTTAACGGTAACACGTTAGCAACAATTGATGCCCTTGACAAAGAAGTACTAGATGGTACTTATATGTCAGTTGCTAAGTTAAAAACTTTTATTGCTAAAACAATTGAAGATGCTAAGAAAAATGGTGTTTTATGGTCTATCCACCTTAAAGCAACTATGATGAAAATCTCAGACCCTATTATGTTTGGTCACGCTTTTACTGTTTTCTTCCAAGAAGTATTTACTAAATATGCAGATGTGTTTGCAGAACTCAAGGTTAACCCAAATCAAGGTATGTCTGACTTAGAGATGAAAATTGCTGGTCACGCTAAAGAAGCTGAAATCAAAGCTGCATTTCAAGCTATTGTTGAATCTGATAACCCAGAGATCGCTATGGTTGACTCAGACAAAGGTACAACTAACTTCAATGCTTCTAACGATGTAATTATTGATGCTTCAATGCCTGTTGTTGTACGTGAAGGTGGTAAGCAGTGGAATCGTAAGGGTGACGCTGTTGAATGTGTTGCTGTTGTTCCTGACAGTACTTATGGACTTTTCCACGAAGAGATGGTAGCAGATTGTGTTAAAAATGGTCAGTATGATGTGACAACTATGGGTAGTGTTGCTAACGTTGGTCTTATGGCACAAAAAGCAGAAGAATATGGTTCTCACCCAACAACATTTGAACTAGCTGAAGCTGGTACGGTTGCTGTAACTGCTGAAGATGGAACAGTTCTTATGTCATTTGAGTGTGAAAAAGGTGATATTTGGAGAATGTCTCGTGCTAAAGATATTCCGATCAAAGATTGGATTCGCTTAGCTGTAGAACGTGCAAGTATTGAAAAAGTTCCTACAATTTTCTGGTTAGATGAAAACAGAGCGCATGATGCTGAAATGATTAAAAAAGCAAAAACATATCTTGCTGATTTAGACACTGATGGTCTTGACATTCAATTTATGGACGTTACTGCAGCAACACGTTTCACAAATGCTCGTGTACGTAAGGGTGAAAATACAATTTCTGTAACAGGTAATGTTCTTCGTGATCACCTGACTGACATGTACCCAATTTTAGAACTTGGCACCTCTGCTAAGATGCTTTCAATTGTTCCATTATTAGCTGGTGGTGGTCTTTATGAAACGGGTGCTGGGGGATCTGCTCCTAAACACGTTGACCAATTCTTAGCTGAAGGTCATCTTCGTTGGGATTCATTAGGTGAGTTCTTAGCATTAGCTGAGTCTTTACGTTTCTTAGGTGCTAAACACTCAGATGCAAAACTAACAGCATTAACTGCTGCTCTTGATGTTGCAAATGATGGTTACCTTTCAAACAACAAAGCACCTTCACGTAAATGTGGTGAGCCAGATAACAAAGCATCTCACTTCTTCGTTGCTCAGTACTGGGCTAAAGCACTTTCTGAAGGTGATAATGCTGAGTTGGCTGCTAAGTTTGCTCCAATTGCTGCTGCACTTGTTGAAAATGAAGATAAAATTATTAGTGAACTTTTAGCTTCTGAAGGTTCTGCTAAAGATATCGGTGGTTATTTCCGTCCTGATATTGCTAAAGCGACAGCTGCAATGCGCCCATCTACTACACTAAACGCAATTATTGATAACATCTAGTTAAAGATTGCCATTGCCACAAACAGTACCACTGTTTGTGGCTTGACTTTGAGTCAAGCCTAGCATCTGTAAATAAACTTATATTATGTTGACTTTAAAGTAAAACTTTTGGGTTTTACTTTAAAGACAATTGTGTCTTACTTCGGTGTTTTTTTGAGACTTATACTTATTGTTGTCTGCTCGCAGATAGTTGTTAAGTATACAAACTTCGAAAAAACATACACTACTTTTTAGGAATTTATATGAATCATGGTAAAAGAGTTGGTATTGTTGGTGCAGGAAATGTTGGAGCTACTGTAGCGTATTCACTTGCAATGCAAGGTGCTTGTCACGAGATTATCCTTCGTGATAATAAAATAGATGTTGCACGTGGTAAAGCATTAGATATGTCTCAAGCAGCTTCTGCTGTTCGTTCTCATACTATTGTAACAGTTGCTGAAGATATGTCAGAACTAAAAAATTGTGATGTTGTTGTTATTACAGCAGGTTCACCTCGTCTTCCCGGTATGAGCCGTGATGATCTTTTAATGATCAATGCAAAAATTACTAAAGAGGTAATTGAAGGTGTTGCTAAGTACTCACCTGATGCCATTATTATAATGGTTTCAAACCCTCTTGATGCAATGACTTATGTGGCTCTTAAAGAGTCTGGTTTTGATAGAAGCCGTGTTATTGGTATGGCGGGTATCTTAGACTCTTCTCGTATGGCATCATTTATCCAAGAAAAACTTGGATATGGTGGTGGTCAAATTCGTGCTTCTGTTATGGGTGGTCATGGTGATGATATGGTACCACTAGCGCGTTATTCTACAGTTGCTGGTGTTCCGCTTACAGATGTTTTGTCAGATGACGAAATTGAAGAGATCGTGAACCGTACACGTCATGGTGGTGCTGAAATTGTAGGCCACTTAAAAACAGGTTCTGCTTATTATGCACCTGCTAAATCAACAGCTATTATGGTTGATGCTATTTTAAGAGATACCAAACAGATCCATGCTTGTGCTGTTTTACTTGAAGGTGAATATGGTTACAAAGATGTTGTTTGTGGCGTCCCTGTTATGCTTGGTGCAAATGGTGCTGAAAAAATTATTGAAGTAACATTGAATGTTGAAGAAAAAGAGATGTTCAAAGGTTCGTGTTCTTCTGTTCAAACATTAATTGACACTTTAAATGAAAACAAATTTTTTGAAGGAGGCAAGTAATGACAACACGTATAGAAAAAGACACTATGGGTGAGATTCAAGTACCAGTAGATGCTTATTGGGCAGCACAAACACAACGTTCTATTCAAAACTTTGCTATTGGTGAAGAAACTATGCCATATGAAATTACACGTGCGTTTTCGTATCTTAAAAAATCAGTGGCACTTGTTAACAAAGACCTTGGTAAACTAGATGGAAAAATTGCAGATGCTATTGCTGCTGCTGCTGATGATATGCTTTCAGGGAAACTTGATGGTAACTATCCTCTTGTTGTATGGCAGACAGGTTCAGGTACACAATCTAACATGAACAACAATGAAGTTCTTGCTAACCGTGCTACTGAAATCCTTGGTGGTGACTTTAGAAAAGAGAAACTTGTGCATCCTAATGATGATGTTAACAAATCTCAATCTTCAAATGATACCTATCCTACAGCACTTCATGTTGCAGCAGTTATTGCCGTTGAAACACGTCTTTTACCTGCTATTAAAAAACTTCGTGAAACTTTAGCTAACAAGTCTGCTAAATTTGAATCAGTTGTTAAAATTGGTCGTACTCACCTTCAAGATGCAACACCTATTACACTTGGTCAAGAGATCAGTGGTTGGGTTGAAATGCTTGCTAAGTGTGAAAAAATGGCAGTACAATCTTTAGAGCCCGTTCGTGAACTCGCTCTTGGTGGAACAGCTGTTGGAACCGGTCTTAATGCTCACCCTGAACTCGGTAAAAGAGTAGCTGCTAAATTAACAGAACTTACGGGTCATGATTTTATTACGGCACCAAACAAGTTTCACTCTTTAACATCACATGATGCTTTAGTCTATTCTCATGGTGCGTTAAAAGCACTTGCTGCTGATATGATGAAAATTGCTAATGATGTGCGTTGGCTGGCTTCAGGTCCACGTTGTGGTCTTGGTGAAATTGAAATTCCAGCGAATGAGCCAGGATCTTCAATTATGCCAGGTAAGGTTAATCCAACACAAGCAGAAGCTGTTACTATGGTAACGTGTCAAGTGTTTGGTAACGATGTTGCTATCTCTATGGGTGCTTCTCAAGGGAACTTTGAACTTAATGTTTACAAGCCTGTAATTGCACTAAACTACTTACAGTCAGTACGTCTTTTAGCAGATTCGATTACTTCATTTAACGACCATTGTGCGGTTGGTATCGAACCTGTTGCTGATAAGATTGATCACTTCTTACATGATTCATTAATGTTAGTAACAGCTCTAAACCCATACGTTGGTTATGATAATGCAGCAAAAATTGCTAAAACAGCGCACAAAAATAATTCAACACTTAAAGAGACAGCTATTGAGCTTGGTCTTTTAACGGCTGAAGAGTTTGATAAGTACGTTGTACCTGAAGATATGATCGCGCCTAAAGCGTAGTTAGACCCATTTTAAAACAAGGAGAGTAAATGAATATTCATGAATATCAAGCAAAACAAATTTTTGCTAAATATGGTGTACCAACACCAAAAGGTATTATGGTTGAAAGTGTTAAAGACGCTGTTAAAGCCGCAGAAGAGTTAGGTGGTCCGGTATGGGTTGTTAAAGCTCAGATCCACGCAGGTGGACGTGGTTTAGGTGGTGGTGTTAAACTTGCTAAAACTCTTGATGAAGTTGAAGCATTAGCTAATGAAATTCTTGGCATGACTTTGGTAACACACCAAACAACTGCTGAGGGTAAATTGGTTCAAAAACTTTATATTGAAGATGGTGCTGACATTCAGTCTGAATATTATCTTTCTGTAGTTTTAGATAGAAAATTAGAAATGCCTTTAATTATGGCTTCTACTGAGGGTGGGATGAACATCGAAGATGTTGCTGAAAATACTCCTGAAAAAATCATCACTATTGCTGTTGATCCTGCTATTGGTTTTCAAGGCTTCCATGGTCGTCAACTGGCATTTGGTCTTGGTCTTACTGATAAAGAAGAGCAAAAGAATATTATTAGCTTCGCTAAAAAACTATTCAAGCTCTATATGGAAAGAGACGCAGAGATGATTGAAATTAACCCACTTGTTAAAACAGGTAAGGGTGAGTTTATTGCACTTGATGGAAAAATGGGCTTTGATAACTCAGCTCTAGGTCGTCAACCAGAAATTGCTGCTATGCGTGATTTAAGTGAAGAAGATGCTGATGAAGTAGAAGCGTCTCATTACGGTCTTTCCTATGTTGCTCTTGATGGTGAAATTGGCTGTATGGTAAATGGTGCTGGTCTTGCGATGGGTACAATGGATACAATTAATCATATGGGTGGAACACCTGCTAACTTCTTAGACGTTGGTGGATCTGCTAATGCGGAAACCGTTGCTAAAGGTTTTGAGATTATTCTTAAAAACCCTAAAGTAAAAGCTATTTTTGTAAATATTTTTGGGGGTATTGTTCGTTGTGACCGTATTGCTAACGGTATTATCGAAGCAACTAAAATTACGGATGTTAACGTTCCTGTTATCGTGCGTCTTGATGGTACAAATGCTCCAGAAGCAGCAGAAATTCTTAAAAATGCAAATATTGCTAACTTAATTGTTGGTGATGATTTAGGTGACGGTGCAGCTAAAGCTGTAGCGGCAGCGAAAGGAAACTAATGTCAATTCTAGTCAATAAAGATACAAAAGTAATCGTTCAAGGTTTTACAGGAAAAGAGGGATCTTTCCATGCTGAGCAATGTTTAGCATACGGTACTAAAATTGTTGGTGGTGTGACACCAAACAAGGGTGGTCAAACACACCTTGGGCAACCTGTTTTCAATACGGTTACCGAAGCAGTAACAACTACAGGTGCAACTGTTTCTATGATTTTTGTTCCACCTGCATTTGTTGGTGACGCTGTAATGGAAGCGGCTGAAGCGGGAATTGAACTTGCAGTAATTATTACTGAAGGCGCTCCAGTTAAAGATATGCAAGCTGCTAAAGCACATGCTACTAAGCATGGTATGATGACTATCGGGCCAAACTGTCCTGGTATTATCACGGCGGAAGAGTGTAAAATTGGAATTATGCCAGGTATGATTTTCAAAAAAGGTAATGTAGGACTTATTTCTAAGTCTGGTACATTAACTTATGAAGGTGCTAACCAAGTATGTAACGAAGGTTTTGGTATCACTACTGCGGTAGGTATTGGTGGCGATCCAATTATTGGACTTTCATACAAACAACTTTTACCAATGTTCGAAGCTGATCCTGAAACAGAGTGTATTGTTATGATTGGTGAAATTGGTGGAGACCTTGAAATTCAAGCAGCTGCATTAATTAAAGAACAAATTACAAAACCTGTTGTTGCTTTTATTGCAGGTCAAACTGCTCCTAAAGGTAAAACAATGGGTCATGCTGGTGCGATTGTTTCTGGTACAGCAGGTACTGCTCAAGAAAAAATGGCAGCACTTGAAGCAGCAGGTGTCACGGTTGTTGTTTCTCCAGCTGAAATCGGTGCAGCAGTAACTAAGGCGATGGCTAACAAATAAGTGGTTGAAGCAGGGGGCTTGATGAAACAAGCCTTTGTGTGAGCCTCGTACAGTAACAAGGTATGTTACTGAGGATGCGTCATTAGCACACTTCAAAGCAATTTAAGAAAATTTGGTTATCCTTTATTTGACAAGAGAGCGTTTGGTAACTCAAGCATCTCTAGGCAGAGAGCTTTGTCTCTTATAAGTCGAAATTTTTGGTTAACAATTCTACGAATAAAATCGTATTTTAATAATTAGGAGAAATAATGGCAGCAAGTCCAATGGTAAACCCTGGTGACAAACCAGTATGGGTAAATACAGACAACTGTAAAGCGTGTGATATCTGTGTATCAGTATGTCCTTCAGGCGTGCTTGGTATGAAATATGAAAAAAATTCAACTTTAGGGGCAATGATTTCTATTGATCATCCTGAAGCTTGTATTGGATGTAACGAGTGTGAACTATCATGTCCAGACTTTGCTATCTTCGTAGCAGATACAAAAGAGTACAAAGCAGCAGGTCATAAATTTGCTAAACTTACTGATGATGCTAAAGCACGTCAAGAAGAAGTTGTTGCAAACAATTATATGTCACTTAGTGAACAAGGAGTTAAATAATGGCGACTAGAGAATTAATTTCTACGGGTAATGAACTCGCAGCAATCGCAGCTGTAGATGCGGGCTGTATGTTTTTTGGTGGTTATCCACTAACACCTTCTTCTGAGGTAATGCACGTTGTTTCTGACTTATTACCAGCAGTTGGTGGTGTAGCAATTCAAATGGAAGACGAAATTGGTGGTATCTGTGCCGTAATCGGTGCAGCTATGGTCGGTGATCGTGCATTAACAGCAACTTCAGGTCCTGGTATGAGTCTTAAAGCAGAACAATTAGGTCTTGCTCAAATGGCTGAAGTACCTTTAGTTTGTGTAAACGTTATGCGTGGTGGTCCATCAACAGGTCTTCCAACTCGTGTTTCACAAGGTGATGTTCTTCAAGCTAAAAACCCATCTCATGGTGATTACAAATCAATCACTTTTGCTGCGGGTAACTTAGCCGAATGTTATACTGAAGTAGTACGTGCTTTTAATGTTGCCGATCGTTTTATGCAACCGGTAATTGTGTTACTTGATGAGACTATTGGTCACATGCATGGTAAAGCGGTTCTTCCAACTGTTGAAGATGTTAAAGCAGGTATTGTACCTCGTAAACAATTCACAGGACCATCAGAAGAGTATTTTCCATATGAGTGTGAACATGACGAACCTGCTGTACTAAATGAAATGTACAAAGGTTACCGTTACCACTTTACAGGTCTTCACCATGATAAAAACGGTTTCCCAACTGAGGAAATTGAAACATGTCGTAAGCTTATTCAACGTTTAGAGGACAAAGTTGCTCTACACGAAGATGAAGTTGAGTCTTATGAAGAGTTCATGATGGATGATGCTGAAGTGATGATCGTTGCATACGGTTCTGTTTCACTAGCAGCAAAAGAGTCGATTCGTCACTTACGTGCTGAAGGTATTAAAGCAGGTCTTTTCCGCCCGATTACTATTTGGCCTTCACCAGCGGCGAAGATTAAAGAGTACACAGATAAAATTAAAAAAGTAGTTGTAGTTGAGCTTAATATTGGTCAATTCCACTCTGAGGTTCAACGTGCAGCTGCAAGATTAGACATTGATGGTCTTTTCAAAGTAAACGGTAGAGCACTTTCTCCTCATGAGATCGTAGCAAAAGTAAAGGAATTATAAAATGGCATTTAATTATGACAAATATTTAAGATTAGAGAAAATGCCAACACTATGGTGTTGGGGTTGTGGTGATGGTGTTATTTTAAAAGCCTTCATTAGAGCAATTGAAAAAATGGGTGTTAGCCAAGATGACGTTTGTGTTGTTTCTGGTATTGGTTGTTCTGGACGTTTCTCGTCTTATGTTGATTTTAACACAGTTCATACTACTCATGGTCGTACAGTTGCTTATGCTACGGGTATTAAACTTTCACGTCCTGATAAGTTAGTGGTATGTGTTGCTGGTGATGGTGATGCACTTGCTATTGGTGGTAATCATACCATTCATGCTTGTCGTCGTAATATCGATATGACAATGTTATTAATCAATAACTTTATCTACGGTCTTACTAATTCACAAACATCTCCAACTACACCTCAAGGTATGTGGACTGTTTCTCAAAAAGCGGGTAATATTGATCCGACTTTTGATACATGTGATTTAGCAATTGCTGCTGGAGCTTCTTTTGTTGCTCGTGAAACAATGCTTGAGCCTAAGAAACTTGAAAAAGTTCTTATTAAAGCAATGCAGCACAAAGGTTTTTCAATGATGGAAGTTCTTTCAAACTGTCATATTAACCTTGGTCGTAAAAACAAAATGGTTTCAGCTATGGAAAATCTTAAATGGATTGATAGTATTACAATTTCTAAAAAGAAATATGATGCTCTAAGTGAAGAAGAACAGTTAAACCTGTTACCAGTTGGTATCCTTAAACAAGATTTAGAAGTTAGTGAATATTGTGATATGTATGATGAAATTAAAGCAGTTCACCAAGGTAAACGTAAGAAAATTACGCAAGACGACTTCGTTAAAAAAATCTAAGGAGATTCAATGAGCAGTACTAAAACATTAATGAGATTTACAGGTGTTGGTGGTCAAGGTGTTCTTTTAGCCGGTGAAATTTTTGCAGCAGCAAAAATTAAAACAGGCGGAGAAGGGCTTAAAACTGCAACATATACATCACAAGTACGTGGTGGACCTACTGTTGTTGATATCCAACTAGATGATGAAGAGATCTATTACCCATATGCAAATGATGGTGAAATTGGTTTTATGCTTTCAGTTGCTGATATGAGTTATAAACTTTTTAAAGATGGTGTACAACCTGGTGGAACAATTGTTGTTGATCCAAACCTTGTTCATCCAACAGATGCAGATCGTAAAAAATGGAAAATCTTTGAGATTCCTATTATTACAATAGCTAAAGAAGAAGTAGGAAATGTAATTACTCAATCAGTAGTTGCACTTGCTATTGCAAATACTATGATGAACGCAATTGATAAGCAAACACTTATTGATACAATGCTTTCAAAAGTACCGGCAAAAGTTCATGAAGTAAATAAAACTGCTTATGAACTAGGTGAAAAGTATGCTAAAGAAGCTATGGCAACTGCTTAGTCTCTTTGAATTAGCGGTTTAGGCCGCTTTTTTTAAATCAATGTATTAATATTATATAATATCTATGTATTTTTTTTTATGGGAGTAGGTAGATTGTCTTAAGTGACGAGCAACATTATCTAGGTAACTACTCCAAATCAAACAACTCATTGCGCTTCTTTCTAGTTACTTTTACAACCTTAAAATCAACAAACACAGAGATTAAACCCTTGTAGTTGTCTACAAAAATTTGTATAAGCCTTTACATCCATGTTAAGTATCAATAGTGTTTATATAAAGCAGGGTGTTCTTAACCCCTGAATGAAAGTATTAGCTATTTCTAATGCTATCCCAAAAGAACTCAACATGTTTTTCAAACTGGGTTGCAAGGGCATTAGTGGATTCACCATCTAAACGTAAGAGTGTGACCTGTAGACGTAGATAGAATAGGGGTGCCATAAACTCATTGGCAAGTAGCATTGGGTCACTGGATTTAATAAGGTCATCTTGCATCATTATAAAAAAAGCTTGTGAGAGCAGTTTGTTGTTTTTATCATGGTATTGCTCCTTAAAACTCTTTCTAAGCGATCTGTTTTGTAGAAGTTCTAACATTAAAATTCTAAAAAGACTTTCATTATGTTTGTCAAAAGTTACTAGTTTGTAGTCTGTTACAAAACGACTTAAAAAACTTTTGCCACCTTTAGCCTTTTCAGTGATATCACTCTCTAAAGAACGAGGGTAGTGGGCTGAAAATATACTCTCAGACACTGCTAGAAAAATATCCTCTTTGTTTTTAAAATGATTGTATAAAGCAGACTCTCTAACACCGACCTGTGCAGCTAATTTACGCACTGAAGTCCCCTTGTACCCATATAAAGAGAAGAGTTCCCTAGCACATTTAATAATTGTTTCTTTTGTTTTACTTCCGCTTGAAAGTCCCTTGTTTTCGGGCATCATAGCTCCTTTTGTATAGATATGAACGTTTGTTCACAAGAAGTATATCAGAAGTGAACAAACGTTAACCTTAGTTTGTTAAATAAGAACAGTTGTTCATACTTAAGTATGCTGATGTGAACAACCGCTCTTTATATAACTTACTATATAGTTTTAACGAGCTATTTATGATGAATATACAAAGTTGTTTTGTACTAATAAGATGGCAATATAATCAAGCTTAATGAGGCGATATAGCACAAAAACGTATTTATATCTTGTCAGACAAACACCTAAATTAGTCATGACAACATAGACTAATTTTGCACTATTGGCTATAATCACATTGGTACAAGAGTAATCGCTTGATACTACTATCAAGAGGAAAGTCCGGGCTGCTGTAAGACAGGGTTCCATCTAACGGATGGCCAGCGTAAGCTGAGGGAAAGTGCAACAGAGAGGAGACCGCCCATAAGAGGTGAATGGAAAATGGTGAATGGAAAATAGGTTTACGATTGACCTATTTTCCATTTTCTATTTACCATTTACATCCTTGCTATGCAAGGAATGGGTAAGGGTGAAAGGGTGTGGTAAGAGCGCACCAGTCTTTGCAGTAATGCTTAGAGCTATGTAAACCCAACCTGGCAGCAAGAAACAGATGGTTAGCGTCTTACATTGCTATTGTTTCGCTAGAGGTGTCTGGTAACAGGCACAGTAGATAAATGATTACACTATACAAAACCCGGCTTAGCTTGTACCGCTTTGCTAGATGGTGCTTAAAGTGCATTAGAATGCGTTTTAATGACTATCTATGTATAGTTTATTGTATTTAGTGGTTACACACCCACAATAAGGTTACTATATGACAAGTATAAGAACATTAGCACTCTCTAGTCTACTCGCAATAGCTTTTGTAGGATGCTCTCACACTTCAATTGATGTTAAAAACAACACACTCCACTTACAAAACGATGACCAGATGATCCATGCAAAGACAACACTGCTCAAAAAGGACTTTGTAAACCTAAGTACAATATATATTAATAGAGAGATATTAACTCTGGAAGAGGGTGATATTATAACATATGAACATGTAAGCATTCAAAGCCCCTATCGTCTATATAATACCTATAATAGGGCCTTAAGACTTATTTTTGATGCAAAGGACGTTGAAAAACAGCGGGAAGCAAACACATTAACATATTTTATACTCACGCTCAAAGATAACAGTAAAATTGATCTTATTGTGAAAACTTCTACTAAGAAAAACTTCTCAATGGTCTATGGCAAAAATCCGTGTCTTTTTGAAAATGCCATGAAAGAGTTAAGTGCACACGACTTTTCTTACAAATGTGTAAAAGTGACAACTTCTATGGAAAGTGCCGTCAAATCGAAATGGCAACCAAAGCTCATTATCTTAGACGGACTTTTAGAAATGGAACCGAAAATGGGAGCACATTAAAATACACGGTTTTCCGCGTTCAATTCCCTATTTAGTATTTTCAAGAGAATTTACATTATGTTAACCAAAGTTAAGATAATAAGCTATCTCTTATACTTAGGTACTTCAAAAATATTAAAAAGTAATTTTGAAAAACTACTTCTTTTGGGTCTTTAACTGATGGTTATTGCGTCTATTACCTTAGTGTCAATAACGTTATCTTCTTATTGTTATTATCTTACTATAGTTTATTGTCTCCTTATGTTGCAAATAAAACAGCTATTAATACAAGAGCTGCTGGTAAAGCTTGAACTACTAAAATTGTTTTACTCACACTCATTCCTCCGTAAACACCAACAATCGTAATCATACTAAGTAAAAATAATAGTAGATCGGAGTGATAACTAGCGTTACGCACTAAAAGATAAAAGAGTCCTAGGGCTAACACGCCATTGTATATCCCTTGATTTGCTGCAAGTACCCTGCTTTTTCTAGCTTCTGTTTTATTTTGAGAAAAAACTTTTAAGCCAATGGGATGGGTCCATAAAAAAGTTTCCAAAACCATAAAAAGTAGGTGTTCTACTGCAATAAAAACTATTCCTAGGTAAATAAGTGTATTCATCTTCTTGTAATGCCTTTTTAGTTTATAAATTGCATAAAGTATAACATTTTTATATACTATTAACCTCATGTGATATAAGATTAATATATATTACGAGTACCTCTTATAACATACAGTGTTGTCTTTTTGAGATAGACAAGGTTTTTGAGGCACCCTTAACACTCTTGTATTATGCAAGTATAAAGGAAATCCTATGGATTCTATTACATTAACAGATAACCGTACCGGAAAAAATTATGAGTTTGAGATCTTGCACCCTACTTTAGGGCCTGATGTTGTTGATATTCGTAAGTTTTACGCACAAACAGGAATGTTTACGTATGATCCAGGATTTACTTCAACTGCGAGTTGTAGCTCCGACATCACTTATATCAATGGTGAAAAGGGTGAGTTACGTTATCGTGGGTATGATATCGCTGAGTTAGCTACAAAAAAAAGCTATTTGGATATCTGCTATCTGCTTCTTGAAGGTGATTTACCAAAACGTGATGTACTGAGTCAGTTTGATTATGAGATGCGTAAACGCTCTTTTGTGCACGAAGGGATTAAAGAGATGTTTAAGTCCTTTCCTGACCGTGCACACCCGATGGCAATGATGTCTTCTGCTGTCTCAGCACTTTCAACATTCTATTTTGAACATCTTAACCTTTGTAAAAAGGAGGAGTATCAAACTATGGCGCGTCGATTGATTGCTAAGATGCCTACTCTCGCAGCATTTACCTATAGACGATCTTTGGGAATTCCTTTTATTTATCCTGATTTAGAACGCTCATTTACAGAAAATTTCTTATATATGATGCGTGCTTACCCAGGTGAAAACTTAGAAGTTCCAGAGGTAGAAGTGCGTGCATTAGATACAATCTTTACACTTCATGCCGACCATGAACAAAATGCTTCAACTTCAATGGTTCGTGGTGTTGCTTCAACCGGTGCACATCCTTATGCTGCTATTTCAGCAGGAATCAATGCACTTTGGGGACGTGCACATGGAGGTGCTAACGAGTCTGTTATTGCACAGCTTGAGTTTATTGGCTCGGTTGATAATGTTGACTCTTTTATAGAAAAAGCAAAAGATCCTAAAGATGATTTTCGGCTTATGGGTTTTGGTCATCGTGTTTATAAAAACTTTGATCCGCGTGCCCGTATCTTAAAAACACTACTTGATGAACTTAAAGATGAGTTAGGGATTGACTCAAAGCTTCTTGAAATTGCACAGCGAATTGAAGAGATCGCTTTAAAAGATGATTATTTTGTTTCTCGAAACTTATACCCAAATATAGATTTTTACTCAGGAGTGATTTTAACAGCACTTAAAATCCCTAAAAATATGTTTACTATTATCTTTGTAATTGGGCGTACTGTTGGTTGGATTACACAATGGATAGAACTGAAAAGTGATTCAGAAATGAAAATTGCACGTCCAAGACAGCTTTATATGGGACCAAAAGAAAGAACTATCTAGGTATACTTGCATTATGACAACGAAACAACAGTTATTACTCGACATTGAAAACTTATTGAACTCTTATGAAGGCGGTTCTATTACCCACATAAACCCTGCCATGTTAGAGTTTATGGATGAAGAGAGTTTAAAAAGTATTATTAACTCTCTTTTAACGCAAAAAGAAGATGTTGTTTCTTCCAATAAAGTATGGATAGAGCAATTCAAAAAAGAAGAAGATGAGGAAGAAGAACCTAAGTTCTTCTAGCCTTTTACACCTTATTTAATACTACAAGTTATATCATGGTTTTTGAGCATATTTTGTGTTAGTTACTGCACCTTCTGACGTTTTTATTTCTCCTGAATTATCAAATTTTCGTCATATTCCAAATCTTTTCCTCAAAACAAAAATAAACGTGTTCTTTTAAGCTCTCCATTAGTTTAACGATATATAATTACAACATTAAAACACAATGTGTCTTTATGTTCTAAACAAAAAATAATATCAAGGATATACAATGGCAAACGTAGATTTAGTTCAACTTACAGAACAAACTAAAAAACTAACAGCTATGGTAGTTGAAGACGAAGGCGTTGCAAACGAACTTCTAAGCTCTACATTCAAAAACTTTTTCTCAGAAGTAAGCTCTGCATTTAACGGTAAAGAAGCTTTAGAGATGTTCGATAAAATCAAGCCAGACATCATCTTTGTTGACATTATCATGCCAGAAATGGATGGTATCGAACTTTCACGTCGTATTCGTGAAATTAACCCGAACCAAATCATTATTGTAATTTCTGCAAGCAATGATATTCAGAAAATCTCTGAATCAATTGATATTGGTGTTAACTCATTTATTCAAAAACCAATTGATACTAAAAAAATTATCGAACTTTTAACTAACGTTACCTCTTTAATTGCAAAAAAGAAAAAGGTAGAAACTAAAACTTTCTCAATCTCTTTACCATTAAACCTTTACGAACTTGTAGATGAAAATGCTAAATCAGAAAGTATTTCTAAAAATGCGGTAATTATCCGTGCCCTACGTGACTTCTACCAAGAGTAGTTGTTATACGGTTGCTATCATTTGATAGCAACCCCCTCTTCTCTACTTATATATCGGTAACTCAATTATAAAACAAGCTCCATTTTCAATATTTTTAGCCATCAACCTACCGGTCATTGATGTTTCAATAATCTGTTTCGACATGTAAAGTCCCAATCCTGTACCTTGTGTTTGGTGTTTTGTAGTGAAGTACGGATCAAAAATTTTATCGAGAATTTCAGCAGCCATTCCCCCACCATTATCACTAATCGCAATATGAGCTTCTTTTTTATTTTTGGTAATGCGTACTGTTACTTCACCATCTTTAATATTGTTACTCGTTATAGCATCTTGGGCATTATTTAAGATATTAATAATAACTTGGATAAACTCATTTTTATTTCCAATAACTTCTATCTCTTCTTCAATATCCATATGAAATGAGACATGATTGTGTTTGAAATTAGGCGAAACAAGGGAGTAGACAGACTCTACTGTACTGTTAAGTGAAAAGTTAATACTCTCGCCCTCATGTTTGAAAAAGTTTCTAAAATCATCTATGGTTTGAGACATGTACTGTAAAACATTGTTGGCTTTTTCATACTCGTTTTCAAGTTTTTCTTCGGTGAGATTACCAAGCTGACCAGATATATATAGATCTTGCATCACTAAGGCCAAGATGTTGAGGGGTTGTCGCCATTGATGTGCAATGTTACCAATCATTTCTCCCATAGAAGCCAAACGTGCTTGTTGGTACATCATCTGGTCCTTAGACCGGTTATCCTCAACCTGAGCGGCTATTTCTGCTTCAAGATTGTTATTACGCTCTTCAATCTCTTTTTGCTTGTCAACTAACTCTTTTTCAAGAGCTTTTTGTTTTGAAATATTGGTCATAAAGGCAAAGGTCTTAACACTACCATCATGTTCATACATGGTAGTAGCGTTTGCAATAGCATGGATTTTAATTCCTGTTTTCTTTACAAAAACAAGTTCATAAATACGTTGTGCAACATCTTCAATAGTGCGGGATTGCTCATGACAGACATCATGATCAGCAGCATCTATAAAGTCATAAGGATTTTTACCAATCATCTCTTCACGAGTATACCCAAGCATAACACATAGGGAATAGTTGACATCAACAATGTTGAGTGCCTCATCCAGAAGCCAAAAACCCTCTGTGGTTGAATTGATAATACCCCGGTAAAGTTCTTCACGTGATTGTAAAATGACTTGTGTATTTTTCTTATCGCTAATATCTCTTGCTATTGATACAAAACCTTCAGCATCAAAACGCCCCACCCTTACTTCAACTGGGAAGATTTCACCTGATTGTGTCACGTAAAGTGTCTCTAGATTTATAGGAAGTCCTGTTTTTAAAGTTGAGAGGGTATTACTCACCATAGCTTGAGGTGTTTCATGGGTAATGTCACTTATAGACTTGTTTAGAAGTTCCACTTTGGTATAGCCTAAACGACGATGGGCTTCCTCATTCACTTCAATGATTTTACCATCAAGGGAATGGACAATAATAATGTCACTAATTTGATCAAGATAGGTAGAAAGTTTTGCTTGGGTACGTTCTAGTGACTCTTTAGCAGCGCGGGCATGTGTTACGTCTACCATATACCCAATAAGTACAGTTGGTTCATTGTTGACATCCCTCATAACATAAGAGTAGTCTTCTATCCACCGAATGTTTTTGTTTTCGTCAAAAATACGATACTCTTGATGCATCGAGTTTTCACCATGCTCAATTGCTTGAAGCACTGTCTCTCTCACTCGCATCATGTCATCGGGATGAATAACGTCTTTGATAGCCTCTTGGTTTTGAACAAAGTATTCAGGCTTATAACCCCACTGCTTTACGCTATCCGTAACATTACGAATAACCCAACACTCCTCTTCTACATCTAAAACACGTTTGAAAATAACAACAGGACCATTGTTGAAAATTTCATACTCTTTTTGCATTGAATTTTCGTGTAATGTCTCATTAACATGAGCATCTTTTTTATAAATACTAAAATTGAGATCTATGAAATCAGAGCTATCATTAATCATAATAATTTTGATATTTGCAATAGCAGTAGCTAAAAAAAGTCGAATATCTTGCATCTCTTCTTTATGGGTATCACCATAAGTGATTTGAACAACAGTGGTGCTCTTTGCCCCATCAATGTGCTCTTCTATATAATGTTTTAGTTTCTTAATAGTAGTGAATTTTGTATTTAAATTTGTCATAATTAATAAGTTTCCTTGTTAGATATGATTTTATCCAAAAATACTTTTATGAGTCTTGTAGCGAAAAGATAAACAGTTTTTAAAAATTTAACTTATTTTAAGAATAACATCACTATAATTCCGTCAACAAGTTAATCCCTTGCTACGAATGGCCCCATCATCTAATGGTTAGGATTCATGGTTTTCATCCATGCCATAGGAGTTCAAATCTCCTTGGGGTCACCATTTTTAATCACTTATTCATTTTAGTCATCGTCATTACGTTCGTCATGTACACTTCCTTGATAGAATAAAAAATTGATTAAAAACAAGTTTTTCACACAGCCATGCTAGTCTTTTTTGTCAATCAGCTCATGTATTACTATTGCACTAATATCCACCGCGATAAAATAAAAAATTGATATGAAAACAGGTTTTAAATCTTCTGTTAATATATATATCGCCAATTCATATTTGAAATCTACTTCAGAACTAACCTAATTAATTGCAAATGTAGATAGCATAATTCGTCACACTAAATCCACATTTTTTCTATCTATACTAAATCATCTTAATACTAAGGAATGCATATGGATATACATGAATTAGCAATTTTGGATGCCAGTCGGTATCAAGATGGTGTGGCGGTTAATGTGGGTCGTATGACTTATGAGCATGCTCAAGAACCTATTAAGATGATAAATACGAAACAGATGACACCTTTTAGTGAAGATATTCCTTTAGAGATGTTTTTGAAAATGATAAAGCAGTGGTATTAAGCTTTTTGATTTAACAGCATCTTTTTGAAGTGAAGGAACTCTTCTTTACTAACCATGCCCTTCTCCAGCAGATCAGAAAGTTGGAGAAGTTTATCTACATTATAATTCTCCTCTTTTTTTATATCCTTTTTTTGTTTTTTGGGATGTTCTTTTGCGTATTTATCAGCATTTTTTTTAGAGATGATGTACGATAAAATACCCATAGTTCCAAAAACGATGACAAATAGCACGGCTTCTTTGTAGATACTGCTTAACTGTTCAGGGCTTATTCCTTGCGCATTTAAGTGTGTTATAACAAGCATAAGTATTGCCACAAATTTGTACATTTTAGAACTCCTAGGGTCTTGATGAAATTATTATATCAGTATCTTTTATGAGAAATATAAACCTACATCAAGATTGTTTTGCGATGTTATTTATAATGTAGTATGCTATGTGTAACAAGGTTAAGGAAGATTATGAACTCTAATATAGTTCCAAGTATAAGTCGACGTCATTTTTTTAGTAAGGGCTCTAAAGTAGCGGTTGGATCTCTCTTTTTGGGAGGTTTGTTTAATAGTTTGCAGGCAAAAGGTGAAGGATTGGAAGTACCTGAGTGGAGTAGAAGTTTGGGTGCTATGCCAAACATACATCCTTATGGACTGCCCTCACCTTTTGAAAACCATGTGATCAAAGACATCTTGATGCCAAGTGCTCCTGAAGGTTATGTTTCGAGCTCCATAGCACTAACATCAGCAGTATCACCTCTCTCTCAAATCTATGGCAACATCACGCCTAACGGACTCTTCTTTGAACGACATCATAGTGGTGTGCCTCAAATTGACCCAAAAGAGCATCGTCTATTGATTCATGGACTTGTTGAAAATGATATTGTTTTTACGGTTGATGCTTTAAAACGCCTTCCCTCTATTCAAAAAACCTACTTTGTAGAGTGTTCTGGTAATACAGGCATCTCTAAAAACAGTTCGCCAGACCAGAAACTAGATGATAGGTTTGGTTTAATGTCGTGTGCACAGTGGACGGGGGTTAAGCTCTCTTTGCTTTTAGAAGAGGCAGGGATTGACTTGAAAAAAGCAAAGTATATTATTGCTGAAGGTGCAGATGGGGCGACTATGGCACGAAGTGTTCCTATCTCACGTGCTATGGATGATGCTATGGTGGCTTTTGCTCAAAATGGTGAAGCAATACGACCGGAACAAGGTTATCCTCTGAAGCTCCTTATCCCTGGTTGCGAGGGTAACATTAACATCAAGTGGTTACGACGTTTAGAGGTAACAGATACCCCTCTTTTTGCACGAGATGAAGTTTCTAAGTATAGTGACTTATTGGCAAACCACAAGGCGCGTCAAGCAACCTTAGTTATGGATGTAAAATCTGTTATTACCTACCCTACTACGGGATTTAACTTAAAGGAAAAAGGATTTTATGAAATTCGTGGGATAGCTTGGTCGGGTCGCGGTAAAATTAGTAGGGTTGATGTCTCTCTTGATGGTGGTAAAAACTGGCAGGAGGCCACACTAAGTAGTCAACCTCTAGCTAAGGCTTTTGTAGCTTTTACTTATATATGGAAGTTTGAGGAGAAACCCGCAACACTTATGAGTCGTACAAGGGATGAAGAAGGGTATATACAGCCCTACTTTAAGCAGATTACAGATGCTAGAGGATTTAATTCTGAAAGTCATAACAATGCCATTCAAGCATGGCATGTTGATAGTAAAGGAGAGGTAAGTAATGTTCGCATCTAAATCTTTAATTATAAGCTTTATTGTGGGTTCACTCACGCTAAGTGCTCAAGTCGGTCACTATCAACTTGCCTCAAAAATAACTCCAGACCAGTATAAAGCATGGAACATTTCGATATTTGCAGACGGTAAGAATCTTCCACAAGGTGAAGGCTCTTATGAGGAAGGTGCAAAGCTTTTTGCACAAGAGTGTGCCTCTTGTCATGGCAATGAAGGACATGGCGGTATAAAACTTGACCCTTATCGTAATCCTATTGCTACCCTCGTTAATGACAGTTCTAAAGGTGGTTTGAAAGCATCAAAACCACAAAAAAACATCGGCACCTACTGGCAGTATGCTCCACTTTTGTTTGATTACATTCGTCGTACTATGCCCTACCAAAGTCCAAAGTCTTTAACAGATGATGAAGTATACGCTTTGAGTGCATATTTATTAACACAAAACAAAATCATAACTAAAACTACACGTATCAATAACAAAAACCTTGCAAAAGTACAAATGCCAAATGTCGATGGTTTTATATGTGACAATCATGTTGATACTGTTGGATCTACTTGTATGAAGGATTGTCCACTTCCTAACGATGCTACATTTAATAAGAATCTGATTGTAGATGAAAAGGATTATCTAAAAAAGGACTGTTTAATTCAGCCTAAACTCAAGTTTTTAGGTTTGTAGTCTTTCAGATTCAACTACTTTACCTTTTTAAGTTAGTATATATTAGAATATGCTAATATTCTTTAAAAGGAGTTCTTTTGAGCGAAACCGAAAACTGTTGTCGTATTGATATTAATGATACTTTAATTGCTAATGCTATTACCCTATTAGAAGAAGAAAAGTCTTTATTAGAAAAAAAATCGAAACTATTTGCACTATTAGGTAATGAAGTTCGCCTAAGTATTATAAGACTCTTTTTAGATTATGAAAAGATGTGTGTTTGTGATTTAAGTGATGTCTTAAAAATGAAACAGTCTCCTATTTCTCAGCATTTACGAAAACTTAAAGATGGTGGTGTTCTTGTTTCTCAACGCGATGGTATGACCATTTTTTATGCCATTGTTCCTTCTATTAAAGAAGTAGTAACAAAGATAATTAAAGGATAGCAGATGATTGACAAGAAGATTTTAACAGGAGTGTTTGCAGCTGTAGGTGCATCATTGTGTTGTATCACGCCAGTTTTAGCTGTTTTAGCAGGTTCAATAGGTATGGCTTCAAGCTTTTCATGGATGGAACCATTTCGTCCTTACTTAATTGGATTAACAGTGTTCGTGATAGCTTATGCTTGGTGGGATAAATTAAAACCTCAAAAACAAGGTATTGAGTGTGCTTGTGATCCCGATGAAGAAGGCAACGTCTCTTTTTGGCATACAAAGTTGTTTTTAGTTTTGATTACGTTGTTTTCAGCGATAATGCTTTCATTTCCCTATTGGGGTGACACGTTTATCATGAGTAATAAACAAGCTATAAGTGTTGAGAAACGAAATCTGCAAACGATAGAGATTGCTATAGAAGGCATGACTTGTAAGGCTTGTGAAGCTACCATAGAAAAAGTAGTTCTCGAAACAGGTGCAGTAGGAAGCGTAAAAGCTTCTTCCCAAAATAAAAATGCTCTAATCCATTTTGATAATACTAAAACAAATATAGATGAAATTGCTAAAGCAATAGCCACAACGGGGTACAAACCTGTAGCCTATATACAAGATGGTAAGCGCATATCTATTGTAGGCGTAACGGTAAGTAAACATGAAGAGGTGCAAAAAGAGGTGCTTCCAACCAAAGCAACTTCTAAATGTGGTGGAGGTAAGTGTGGCGAAGGTAAATGCGGTAGTGGTAAGTGTGGATCAAGTCACTAAAAGGAGACATTATGTTTAGTTTTAAGCCTAAAAAAGAAGAAGTAAAAGAGAGCTGTTGCAGTTCAAGTCATCAAACATGTCATACACAAATTGAAAAAAATGATGAAGGCAATAACTGCTGTACCCCACAACCAAAAGGTAAAGTACTATGTCCAACCTGTCATGAAAAAGCCAAAGGAGTTTTAGGTAAAACACTTCATGCACTTTTAACGGACAGGGCTAAGGCAAAGCTGTCGTGTACGGATGGATTCTACTACTGTAAAACTGCTTCATGCAAGAGTATTTACTTTAGAGATGAAGAGGTGCTAACGCAAGAAGATATAGCTGTTATAGTGGGACTTAAAGAGGGTGCTAGTCCGGCTACTGTATGTTACTGCTTTGAGTGGACAAAAGAGAAAATAAAAACTGAAATTATAGAGAATAAGGAGAGTATTGCCTTAGCCGATATCAAAGCAAAAATGGAAAATCCAGGATGCTCGTGTGAGGTTCTAAATCCAAGTGGAGGATGCTGTCTAGGTGATGTTACTAAGGCAATAAAAGAGATTAAAAAGGAGTTGGATATATGAAAAGAATTGTTGTAATACTTATGTTAGTAGTAACAATAACTTATGCAAATAGTAGTTTGCAACTGAGAATAGGCGGTATGACATGTGGAGGGTGTGCAAGTGGTATCAATGAAAGTTTTGAAGAAGATCTTCCAAAATACAAGGTTCATGTCGACTTTGAAACTGCTGTTATGCATATTGAAACTAAAGATGACTCAGATATTGATATTAAAGAGGTTCAAGATGCACTTGAAGATATGGGATTTAAAGGCAGTATCATTTAATTGGGACTGTAAATATAACTTATTTGATCATTAGTTCTTTATTTAGAATCCTAAAAAATGTGTACGAATTTACAAGTGTTGTCTGATTTAGAAATAATCAAGCTTCTTTTTAAAAGAAAATTTTAAAACTCTGCCCTATTGTAGGACTTCTATAGCCCACATTTAATTTTTTCTGTTATCATATCAAAAATATTTTTAGGACTTTTTATGCTACGTTTTGCACCCTCACCAACTGGTGATATGCACATTGGTAACTTACGTGTTGCCCTTTTTAACTATATTGTTTCGGTTCAAAAAAATGAGTCTCTTATTGTTCGTATTGAAGATACGGATAAAGAGCGAAACATTGATGGTAAAGATACCGAAATTCTCGATATCTTAGGGCTCTTTGGTATTGAGTTTGAGTCTCATATGTACCAAAGTGCTCATCTTAAGTATCACCGATCTATGGCACTACAAATGTTAAATGACAAAACTGCATTTAACTGTTTTTGTACTCCAGAGCAGTTGGAAAAAGATCGTGATGCCGCTAAAGCCGCTAAAAAAGCCTACCGTTATAGTGGTGCTTGTCAAAACCTCTCCGCAGATCAAACTATAGATAATATGAATCCTTTTACAGTGCGTATCAAAAAGCCTGCAGAAGCTATTACTGTAAATGACTTAATAAAAGGTCAAATTACATTTGCACCCGATGATATTGACAGCTTCATTATTATGCGTCAAGATAAGTTTCCTACTTATAACTTCGCCTGTGCTGTCGATGATATGATTAGTGATATTTCAGTGGTTATTCGTGGTGAAGACCATATGAGTAACACACCAAAGCAGATTGCAGTACGTCAAGCGCTTGGTTATGACAAAGAGATAGTTTATGCACATCTTCCTGTTATCTTAAATGATGATGGCAAAAAGATGAGTAAACGAGATGATGCTTCAAGTGTCAAATGGCTACTTGAAGAGGGCTACCTTCCTTCAGCCATCATCAACTACCTTGTACTTATTGGTAACAAAACTCCTAATGAAATCTTCACCCTTGAAGAGGCAAAAGAGTGGTTTAAACTTGAAAACATCTCTAAATCACCAGCACGTTTTGATATTGACAAGCTTAAGTTTATTAACCGTAAGCACCTTCACCTCTTAGATGATGTAGAGCTATCGCGTTATGTTGGATTTGCTGATGGTGATATTGGTCGTTTAGCAAAGATTTTCTTAGAAGAAGCCGGTACACTAAAAGAGTTACGCCCTAAAATCAAGGCAGTTTTTGAAGATAAAGTGATTCCTGAAGAGTACCAAGAAGGGGCAGAAATACTTCGTAAAGTGATTCAAGATGCACCGTTTTTTGAAGAGTATGCAGAATTTAAAAAGCATGTAATGACACAGAGTGGGCTTAAGGGTAAAAACCTTTTTAAACCGCTTCGTATTCTTCTTTCTGGGGCTGAAAATGGTCCTGACTTAGCAGACCTTTACACGCATGTTAAAAACTATCTTGGTGAGATTGTCAAATGAGTGCGGTAGTGAGTATCATTGTTGGATTAGGAAATATCTTTTTAAATCTGATTATGGTTTACACGTGGGTGATTATCATTGCTTCGTTATTAACGTGGGTACGTCCTGATCCTTACAATCCTATTGTTCAGATTTTATACAAAATCACCGAACCTGCTTACGCCTTGGTGCGTCGCTTTTTTCCAACAGTGTTCAATGGAATCGACTTGGCACCACTAATTATCATCATTAGCTTACAAGTATTACAAGTTATTATTGCCTCTTTACTCAATGCTTTTGTCGCTAACTTCTAAACTATTAAGCTTATTACTAGTAGCCCCTGTTTTAGGGGCTATAACCTTTGATGAGATAGCAAAAAAACCTGCCTCACGTGCCAAAAACTTTATGATATGGCAGTATCTCAAACAAGATATCACTCCTAAAGAAGCGTCAAAAGCTTACAAGCTTGTTGATGGATCTCACTCAAAACTCTTTTTTGCCTACGCTAAAAAAACTGATGACAAAAAAATTATTGAAAAAGCACGGTGCCGTAGACTCATAGCAAAAGAGATAACACTCAAAGAAAGCGATGTTTGTATTAAACTTAGTTTGAGTGTGGGCAAGTCTTTACACTTATCCCCCTCATTACGATCAGATCTCTCTAAACGACTTGGTGAAAACTACCGTTATTTGGATTTTCTAAATGAAAATAATTTTTCAAAAAGAGTTGCAGATTTTGACGCAAAGACCTTTGTTAAAGTACTCAATAGTGGCGGTCAAAGTTATCGTAGAAAATATTTCAACCAACTCTTAGATGCTAATACAACACAAAAACTTTCCAAAGTAAAAGGGTTTAATCAGAGTGTTAAGCTCATCACAACAGACAAAGAGCTAATTCAACTCCAGCGTTCACTTTTGACACTTGATTCAAAACATCTAAATGCACAAACAAACTTCTTCTTAGCACTCAACCAGGTTCGTCACCTTAACTATGCCAAAGCGATGCAGCTCCTTCAAGTTGTATATAACACCTCTTACTACCAGATGGATAAAGATAAGGCAACTTTTTGGATGTACTTAGTGAGCAAAAATAAAATGTATCTTCATGACCTTACAAATAGTTTTGATATCAATATGTACACTTTGTATGCTAAAGAGTCCTTGGGTATCGAGGTTAATAACTTCTTTTCCAAGGTACGTACCAATAATAAAGCTAAAAAGTATGATGTACAAGATCCTTTTGTTTGGAATGAGATATTAAAAGAGATTAAAGCAACACCAAAAGGTGAACTATTTGCGCTTGCTAGAAAATACCAACATCCTTCACTACAAGCAGTACAGGGCTTTATATTAGAGCGCGCTTACAGTTATAAAACACACGAGTACCTACTCCCCTACTTCTCAATGATGCAAGAGATGCCTCTTGAGCGTAAGATATTGATGTATTCGTTGATGAAACAAGAGAGTCATTATATCCCAGCAGCACTTTCGCGCTCGTATGCACTAGGGCTGATGCAATTAATGCCTTTTTTAGTTAAAGTGCTTGATAAAAAAGAGACGCCACCCATTGAAGGGCTCTCTGATATGTTCAACCCTGAGCGTAATATCAAATACGCTTCAAAACATATAGCATGGATGGAAAAGTCACTCTACTCCCCCGTGTTTATGGCATATGCTTACAATGGTGGCATGGGCTTTACAAAACGTTATATTTTAAAAGGAAACTTTAATAAGGGCAGTTTTGAGCCCTTTATGAGTATGGAGTTAATGGCGAACTCGGAAAGTCGTGAGTATGGGAAAAAAGTATTAGCAAATTATGTTATGTATAAAAAAATATTTAATCAAGAAGTATCTATTCATCATCTTTTTCGTAATTTATTGATGCCGTCAAAGAGCGATCGTTTTCGAGAACAAGAGTAAGTACTTTCTCTTGTTGAAGCGGGTATTTGATTAAATAGTAGCGATTCCATTCATTTTTAATTGGCATCAATCGACGCAGTTGCGAATCTTTTGGTAGCGCTTCAATATGACATGGATTGATACCATTTAATTTTAGCGTGTATTCTGGATCTTGAAGGGCATCTTTGTAGTAAAGTCGTTTATCGTCCTTCATATAAAGTGCTGCAAAAAAGTACTCTCTATCATTGTACTTATCAGGATAAACATGATTGAGATAGATGGTTGTTATCATTGCTTCTGTTTCAAAAGAACGTACGATACTAGTCGTGTGTAGGCTTGTCATAGCCCGTTCGTGATCCTCGTCCATCTTAAAAAAATCAAAGGCTGTTGTTGATGAACATCCGCTGATGAGTGATAATGCTAAAAGTGAGTAAGCAATACTGCGCATTATAATCCTTAGTAAAAATTGTTAAACTTCTCCTCAGAACTAATACTTTATCTCTGGGGAGAAGTTTATATAAGCTTATTATACTTTAAGAGTCTTAATCAGATTTTTACCCTTTGTTGAATATAATCCACCTATATATTATTTGAGTGAGAAAAGTTGAAAAAACGATTAGCCGTAGCCTTTACAGGACCTTCTAACAGCGGAAAAACAACCCTGATTTTAAAAGTAGCACGTAAACTTATTCATGAACATGGGCTTGATGTTGCTATAGTGAAAAATGACCCTAAAGATAAAGCACAGTTTGATGTAGCGGGAAAAGATAGTTATAAGTTCTCTGACACTGGAGCTGAAGTTATTGTTACCTCTCCCACAAGAACTACCTACTTTTCAAAACGTTCACGTGAGATAGATGACTTAATTGCACTTTTTAAAGATTTTGACATACTGTTAGTTGAAGGTCTTAAAAACCTTCCTCTCCCACGTATCTCTGTTTTTAGAAACTCTTTAGATGAGGATTACTTTCCATTTATGAATGCTTTAGCCATTGATAACTCTATTAAACCTCAAGAATATGCGCTACCTGAAGATGTAGCTATCTTAGACCTTAATGATGCTGACGCCGTTATTGAGTGGATTTTAACTAACGCAAAGGCGGTATAATGAAAGAGATATTAAGTGCTATAGAACGCGCAGCAATTCGTATTAAAAATGAGATTGATACCAAAGATATTGGTTATTCTCAACAACAAAATGCTACTGGTGATACCCAACTTCAACTTGATATTAAATGTGATCTTGTTTGTGAAGAAGAGTTTTCAAAAGCACAAACTATTAATACTATTGTAAGTGAAGAACAAGACCATGAAGTAGTCATGCGTAAAGATGCACAGTATTTTGTAGCCTTTGATCCACTTGATGGTTCTTCATTGATAGATGTAAACCTCAGTGTTGGTTCTATCTTTGGAATTTACGATGGTTCTTTTAGTGTTAAAAACCTTGTTGCTGCATGTTACGTTGTTTATGGACCACGTACAGAACTTGTTTTTGCACATGAAGGCAAGGTGAAGTTTTACCTCCTTCAAAACGGTGAGTTTGAATTTGTTAAAAATATCGAGCTTAAAGAGAAGGGTAAACTTAATGCTCCAGGTGGTACCCAACAAAATTGGCCACCGCATCATAAAGCTATGGTAGATGCGTTTTTTCAAGAGGGCTATCGTCTGCGCTATTCAGGCGGTATGGTTCCAGACCTTCACCAAATTCTTTTAAAAGGTGGTGGACTCTTTTCATACCCTTCAACTTCAGATAAACCAGAAGGAAAACTTCGTATGTTATATGAAGCACTTCCTTTTGCTTTTATCTTTAAGATGGCAGGTGGTGATCAAACCGAGGGAACAAAAGACCTTCTTACCCTTGAAGCTTCACACATCCATGATACAACACCTTGCTTCTTTGGTTCAAAGTATGAGATAGCTGTGGTTAAAGATGTCTATGCAAGAGCTTAGTAAGTTTGAGCAGGCTCTTGATGTTGCCTTAGCTAGCTTACAAAACTGTCAAAAAGAGCGTGGTCTGAAAAGTTGTACCAATTGTGAGCAACTTTTAGACTGCCCAACGCGTAATGCCTATATACAAGCTGTTTATAACAGTATGTCTAAGGGCGAAACCGGTGGATTTGAGTTTTAAATAGCTATTTAGAACGTACCAATACGAATTTATTATAAAGAGAAAAAGAATGCAAAATTATATTACAACCCCTATTTATTATGTTAATGGTGAAGCACATATCGGTCATGCTTATACAACGTTTATCGCAGATACAATGGCACGTTACAGCCGCTTAAAAGGTGAAAAAACTTTTTTCCTAACGGGAACTGACGAACATGGTCAAAAGATTGAAGAGTCTGCAAAAAAACATAATAAATCGTCTCAAGAGTTTGCTGATGAAATCTCAGCAACCTTTAAAAACCTTTGGGATGGTTTTGATATCTCTTATGATAAGTTTATTCGTACTACGGACGCAGACCATAAAGCTGGTGTTCAAAAAGCATTTCAAAAGATGTTTGACAAAGGCGATATCTATAAAGGTGATTACGAAGGTCACTACTGTATCTCTTGTGAAACCTTTTTTCCTGAAACACAGTTGGTTGATGGTGAGTTTTGTCCTGACTGTGGCCGTGCTACATCAACCGTTAAAGAAGAAAGCTACTTCTTCCGTCTCTCAAACTATGAAGATAAACTTTTAGCTTATTATGAAGAACACCAAGACTTTATCCTCCCTAAAGCACGTCGTAATGAGGTTATTAACTTTGTTAAAAATGGTTTGCATGACCTCTCTGTAACCCGTACAAGTTTTGAGTGGGGTGTGCACCTTCCTGAGAGCTTCAATGATGACAAACATGTTATGTATGTATGGTTAGATGCCCTGCTAAATTATGTAACGGCTCTAGGTTATGGAACAGATGATGCAAACATGGACTTTTGGCCTGCGTCAATGCATCTTGTAGGTAAAGACATCTTACGTTTTCATGCTATTTATTGGCCTGCATTTTTAATGAGTCTTGATCTACCACTACCAAAACATATATGTGCGCACGGTTGGTGGACACGTGATGGTGAAAAAATGTCAAAATCTAAGGGCAATGTTGTTAATCCTAAAGAGGTTACCGATCTTTATGGATTAGAAAACTTCCGTTACTTCATGCTTCGTGAAGTACCTTTTGGACAAGATGGTGACTTCTCACAACGTGCTTTTATTGATCGTATTAACTCTGATCTTTCAAATGATCTTGGAAACTTACTAAACCGTATTATCGGTATGAGTGGTAAGTACTCTGAGTTTAATATTGACTCGGTAGACGTTGAAAAGTACCATGCAAAAGAGTTAGCAGAGATGGACACTGTTTTAGCGAACTTAGAACCACTTTTAAATGAAGTGAAAACCCATCGTTTCTTAGAAGAGTTGTGGAAGCTCTTTAGCATTGGGAATAAAGCGATTGAAGAGCATGCGCCATGGGTTAAAATCAAAGAAGATAGAAAAGATGAAGCACTTGCAACGGTAGCATTAATTGCAAACATATTAGCAAAAGCTTCTATCATGCTTCATCCTGTAATGCCTCAAACAACAGCAACAATTGCAGATGCACTTGGGTTTGAAATTAATACAGCTTCTTATGAAAACCTTGTTAAAAAAGGTGCCCTACTTGATGCCTTTGTTATCAAAAAAGTTCCACCTCTTTTCCCACGTGTAGATGCGCCACTTATGCAAGAAGCTCCTGAAGCATTAGCTCCTGTGGTTGAAAAACCTAAGGCTGCTAAAAAGACAGAATCAACCGTAGAGGTAAGTGAAGATAATTTAATTACTATAGATAATTTTTTTG
>Ga0256826_1000088_pt1 | contig 44894 bp, 48 predicted proteins | sample CV79metaG_FD_185975 | JGI IMG/M metagenome (GOLD analysis project Ga0256826, IMG submission 185975) | Hydrothermal vent microbial communities from East Pacific Rise, Pacific Ocean - CV79 | ecosystem: Environmental > Aquatic > Marine > Hydrothermal vents | place: Pacific Ocean: East Pacific Rise...
TTTATTAGAAAAGCAACTTCAAGCTTGCACTGTGGAATGGACATTTCAGACGGCTTGTTTAGCGACTTAAACAAGCTTGCCTTAGCTAACGACTTAGGCTTTGACTTTATGGAAAAAATTCCTAAAAGTCTAGGTTGCAGTGGTGAAGAGTATGAGATGCTTGTGGGATTTAGTCCTCGTCAGCGAAAAAAACTTATACGTCTAGCAAAGAGTACACGCACACCGTTAACAATTTTTGCAAAAGCAAAACGAACAAACTATAAATCTAAATGCAAGGCACATCACTTTTGAACAGAAACTATTTTTTAAATCATTCTAGCATTCCTTTCCATTTCGCTCAAAGCCCTAGAGACTTTGTTGTAGACGAAATCCCTTTATACGAAGCCAGTGGCGAGGGTGAACACCTAATGGTTCATATCAGAAAGAAGAACCTAAGCACGTGGGAACTTGTTGACATTTTATGTAACAGTTTTGGTGCTAAGGCTAAAGAAGTTGGAACGGCGGGGCTTAAAGACAAAAATGCCTTAACGACACAGTACATAACTGTGCCTATTCGTTTAGAAGAACAATTAGCGCAGATGGACCATCCTCAGATTAAAATTCTATCGATGAAAAGACATGCTAATAAGCTTCGTACGGGACACTTAAAAGGAAACCGCTTTTTTATTCGCCTTAAAAAAGTACTTCCTGTTTCGGCTAAAAAGTTAAGCGAAGCACTTAAGTACATCAAAGAAGATGGAATGCCTAACTACTTTGGCTACCAACGTTTTGGAAATGATGGGGACAACTACCTTATTGGTAAAGAGATTATTGCAGGTACGAAAAAAGAGAAGAACAAGAAGAAGTCTAGACTTTTTATCTCTGCGTACCAGTCACATCAGTTTAACCTGTGGTTAAGTCGTCGGATTGAAATTAGCCGACTCATTTCTGGTTTACAGGTTAATGAGGCTTCTGAGGTACTTAACTTAGACAAGAAACTTATTAAAAGTATGCAAAAACAGAAGCACCCTTTTAAAATGCTACCGGGTGACTTGTGTATGCATTACCCTTATGGTGCCATTTTTCATATAGAAGACTTAGAAAAAGAAGCAAAACTTTTTTCTGAAAAAGACAGGGTGCCAACGGGTTTACTTTCAGGTAAAAAAGTTAAGCATAGTCTTGATTTTGCCCATACTATTGAAAAAGAATTTGATGTTGAGACGAAAGAAGACGGAACACGTCGTTATGCCTTTGTTTTCCCTGAAGATGTTGAGTGGGAGTACAAAGAGGACAGGGCATGGTTTGAAATGCATTTCACTCTACCAAAAGGCTCTTATGCAACGGTACTTATTGAAGAGTTAGCAAAACGTGAGATTAGAGAAGATAAAATTACTTCTAACGAACAGATAAAATAAACAATCAGGATATAAATTGAGTAACAAAAAACATATTACATCAGGTATTTCACAAATTTTTGGAAAATTCGCATCTAAAGAGTTCCCAAGTACGATTCAAAACATCATTAACAATGGTTATGTAAAACTGATGGGCTTAGATATGAGCGACTTTGCACCGGCTTCATCATACAAAACACTAAACAAGCTGTTTACTCGTCACTTGCGTGTTAAACGTGAGTATACTATGGATGGATCTGTAATGATTTCTCCTTGTGATGCACTTGTTTCTGAGTGTGGAAAAGTGCATGATTATGACTCGTTTCAAATTAAGGGAATGAAGTACAAGGTAGATGATCTTTTAGGTTCGTTTATTGATTCTAAAAATAAAAAGAGAGTAAAAAATGGTCGTTTTATCAACTTCTATCTTTCACCAAGTGACTACCATCGTTACCATATTCCTATTAATTGTCGCATTACTAAAGCGGTACACATTCCGGGTAAACTTTACCCTGTTAATTTCACATATTTAAATAAACAGCCTAATCTTTTCATTGAAAATGAGCGTGTTGTAATTGAGTGTTTTACCCAAGAAAATGAACTTTTTTACATGGTTCTTGTGGGTGCACTAAATGTTGGAAAAATGGAAGTTTCATTTGAGCCAAGAATTGAGACTAACACAGATATTACAGACCCTGTTTCTTATGAATACGAAGATTTAAACATGAACAAGGGAGATGACTTTGGATGTTTCCAAATGGGCTCAACCATTGTTCTCATCGCTGAAAACATGGATATTTTTGTTAAAAGTGGCGAAAAAGTCTCTTTTGCTCAAGACATCTCAAAAGTTGCAAAGTAGGGCATAAATGACATCTTCAAAGGCTTACATTCAGCACATTTTTTCAGACAAACTGGTCTTCGAAAAAGAAGTTCTGCATGTCAAGTGTGATGAAGATAGAAAAGAAGTTATGACCCTTATCTGTACAGATATCTGTGCAGATAAAAAACTTGCCCCTCAGGTGAGTTTTTTAAAGATTAAAACTATTGAAGACCTGAACTTTGATAATGTCAAGATTACTCTTGTACAAATCCTTCTGACTGAACTCCTCTCTTTGCTTCGTGAAAAACGCTACACTAAAGTTGAAATAGAAAACATTAAAACAAGCAAGAAAAACCAGAAGTTTATTTATGAGCTGGCTTCTATTTATCTGCGTCGTTTTAGTAATCTTTTTTATAAAGAAGTGGTCAATGGCTTTTTTGACCTTATTGGAACAGCGAACAAGGCAGAAAACCTTAGCCCCGTTGTTCTTGAAGTTATTCATGGAAGTGCAAACCGAAAGACACTTTTAGAACAACACGGAAGTGGTCAGATTTTATACAAGCCTGAACAAGCCTGGATGCGTGTTAAGCAAGCAAGAGATGACAAAAATAGACAGGTGCAAGTCTACCAAATAGAGATTGTTAAACTTATCAGAAGAGTAGATGAACTTAAGCTGAAAATATCAGCCATAGTCGCAGCCAGAGCCTTAAGCAGTAAAGACTTAAAGAAGGTTACTTCAAAACTTCTCTTAGACATGTTTACGGATGAAGAAGACATTCAACTGCATACTAAAAAAACAATGTTCTCGTATGTTCCTGCAGGAGAGTTAGCAAATGTTCTTGTGAGTATCGCCTCAAAATCTGCCATAAGTTCTAAACTCCCTAACGAACAGCAAGACTTCAAGCAGATTGCAGAGTTTTTTAAACGTTGCAGCAAGACCAATACAGAAAAATATCTTTTAGAAAGATTTGAAGAGTACAAGCATGAGCTTGAGCTAAAAAGTTCTACTTACAGAGATAAACGTTTGAAAATGCAAACACTAAGAGAAAGACCATTGGATAGTTTTGACATTACCCTTAAAAAAGTAAAAGATGCGATGGTTTATAACTTGCAACATTTATAATAATAATTAATTGTATGAAGTAAAAAGCCAAGAAGGCTTTTTAAGAAGAGGGTTATACGTTGAAGCGGAAGTGCATAATATCGCCATCTTGAACGATATACTCTTTACCTTCAAGACGCATTTTTCCTGCTTCTTTTGATTTATTTTCACCACCACATTCTATGTAGTCATTAAATGCGATAACTTCTGCACGGATGAACCCTTTTTCAAAGTCATTATGAATGGCTGCTGCCGCGCGAGGTGCCGTTGAGTTTTGACGAATTGTCCATGCACGAACTTCTTTAACACCAGCAGTAAAGTAAGACATAAGTCCTAGTTTGTCAAAACCTTTATGAATAATTTGATCCAGTCCTGACTCTTCAATGCCAAGCTCATTTAAAAAGTCTTGTGCTTCTTCTTCATCAAGTTCAACAAGTTCTTCTTCAACCTTTGCACAAATTTTAATGATTTCACAATTGTTCTTTTCAGCATGGTCAGCTAAGGCTTGTACGAAAGAGTTTCCTTCCATACCTTCACCTTCATCTTCAAGTGAGTCTTCATCTACGTTAGCGCCATACATAATCTCTTTTTGTGTTAAGAATCTTACTTCTTGGTTAAGCTGTTGGTAGATTTCAGAGTCTGTTTCAGCAAAGTTTCTTGCCATGTTTCCATCTGCTAAAAACTCTAAAAGCTCTTCTGCCATTTCTAATGATGCTTTAGCAGTTTTATCTACTCTTGCTTGTTTTCTTAGTCTGTCAATTCGGTTAGATAAAACTTCAATGTCTGCTAGTATTAACTCGTTTTCAATGATCTCAACATCACGTAAAGGGTCAATAGAACCTTCTGTATGAACAATGTTGTCATCTTCAAAACATCTAACAATATGTAAAATAACTTCTGTTTCACGAATGTTAGAAAGAAACTTATTACCAAGACCTTCACCCTTACTAGCACCCTTAACAAGACCTGCGATATCTACGAAGTCTAGAGTTGAGTGTTGAATCTTTTCAGGGTTTACAATTTTTGCTAACTCAGTTAATCTTTTGTCAGGAACAGGAACAATAGCCTTGTTCGGCTCAATAGTACAAAAAGGGTAATTTGCTGCTTCTGCATTTTGTGCTTTTGTTAAAGCGTTAAAAGTTGTTGATTTTCCTACGTTTGGTAGTCCTACTAGCCCTATTGATAATCCCATGTTAATGTCCTTGTATGTTTATACACTCTCTTTGACAAGAGTGGAGTTTGATGTGTTAAAAATATAAAATAGATATTTGACAGGTTCTAAAATATAAGCAGATATACCTTTTTCACTTCTCCACCATGAAGACTCATTAAAGTCATCATTTGAAGCAGCTGCCATCTGTATCTGTATATCTTTGAAACCTTGTGCTTTTAGAATCTTACTAAAGGCGTAATGTGCTCGCGCGGTATGAAAAGCATCTGTAACTAAGATGATATGCCTCATAGGATGTGTTTTTAAAAAAACAGCAAAATCATAAGCTTCATCGAAAGTACTTGTTGCACCACCTTTTATGCTTGGAATTATATCAGCAGAAAGATTATAAGTAGCCAAAATTTGACTTGCTATTTCAAAAGGATAAGGAATTATCTCTTTATGTTTATGATTAAGTCGTTTTTGGTCGGTGTAATAGAGTTTTGTACTAAAGTTTTTTTGAATAAGCTCGGCTGCTTTATCTGGACGGGTTCTCGCATTTCCACTTAAAATTAAAATACAGTCTGCATTTTTAGTAGCATTGTCTATACGAAAGAGTTTTGCATAAGAGGTTAAAAGGGTAGTGGAAAAAATTGTAGTAAAGATAGCGAGCAAAACAATACTCGCTAAAAAGAAATAACGTTTTTTTATTTGATACTTGATAACCAGTCCAAGGTTACACGAACACCTGCTCCTGTACCACCAAATGGGTTATAACCCCAAGCAGACTCACAATAAGCTGGTCCTGCAATGTCAAAGTGCATCCACTTTGCTTTGTTCTCTTCATCAATGAACTCATCTAAGAACATTGCTGCAGTGATGGCACCACCATAAGGTTTGTTAGAGATGTTTGAAATGTCTGCAATTTCACTTTTAAGTTGTTTTTTAAGGTAACGGTTAAACGGAAGTGAGCTAATAAGTTCACCTGTATTTGTACCCGCTTTTCCTAAAGAGTGTTTGAGTTTATGAGAGTGTCCCATAATTCCTGTTGTGTACTGACCAAGAGCCACTAAACACGCACCAGTAAGGGTTGCATAATCAAAGATGTAATCTGCTTTAACCTTCTCTTGAGCGTAACCTAAACAGTCAGCAAGAACTAAACGCCCTTCAGCATCTGTATTTCTTACCTCAATAGTCTTGCCATTTTTAGCGGTAAGTACATCATCAGGTTTATAAGCATCGCCGCCAATCATGTTTTCAACAGCACCGATAATTCCATGGATTTCAATGTCAAGTTTTAACTCACTTGCTGCTTTAATAATACCAAGAACAGCACATGCTCCACTTTTATCCATTTTCATGCTGACCATTGAAGCCGCAGGTTTAAGACTTAAGCCACCACTATCATAAGTAAGTCCTTTTCCAACTAAAGAGACTACTGCACGAGGGTTCTTTGGTTTATAAGAGAGATGAATAAGTTGAGACTCATGACGAGAAGCACGACCTACACTTAAGAGTGCATTCATGTTTTCAGCTTCCATCTCTTTTTCGTTTAAGATTTTACATTGAATTTCACTGTCTTTAGTTAAGTCTTTAGCAATGTAAGCAAGTTTTAAGGGGTAAAGATCTTCGGGTGTAGTGTTGACTAAGTCACGTGTATAGTTGGTTGCTTTAGCAATAGTATAAGCATGAATTAAAGTTTTTTCTAAAATATCTGCCTGACTTGCTTCATCTTCTAGTGTTTTTGAAGAGAAAACTATTTCATTAAGCGTTGTTGTGCTTTTTTCACTTTTGTAGTTGTCAAACTTGTATTGACCAAGAATGAAACCTTCAATAATTGCGGTAAAGATTCTGTCTTTGTTGTCTACATCATACTGAGCCACTTTTAAAGAACTGTATGTGAATTTAGAAAGTGTCTTAATAGCAGTTGCTGCTGCCATACGAAATAGGTCATGCTCATTAGCTTCAACACCAACGTAAAGTGTTTTATATTCAGAAAGGTAACAAGTCTCATCTTGAGAAGCTTTAAACCCTAGCTCTTGTAGACTTCCTTCGTGTAGTAAGTCATCTGTGTTGAGTGCAAAAACTACGGTTACATCTGCGTGAATGTCGTAAAGGTGTTTCTCTTTAATTAAAATATTCATAAAATTCCTTAGTCAAAATTTAGTAGTTCACTGGCTTGAATCATATCTTTGTCACCACGTCCTGAAAGGTTAACGATGATAGTTTGACCTTTAATGTCTTTTATCTTCTTAAGATAAGCTACTGCGTGAGAGCTTTCAAAGGCAGGAATGATTCCTTCTTTACGTGAAAGCCAAACAAAAGCGTCTAAGGCTTCTTGGTCAGTGATACTATCATAAGAGATGGTGCCATTTTCTTTATGAAAAGCGTGTTCAGGCCCAATTCCAGGGTAGTCTAAACCTGCTGAGATAGAGTGTGCTTCTAAAACCTGCCCATCATCATCTTGTAAAAGGTAAGACATCTGACCGTGTAAAACGCCTGGACGACCTTTTTCAAGTGAAGCCCCGTGTTTATCTGTCTCAATACCTAACCCACCAGCTTCAATACCAATACATTCAACCTCGTCATCTTCAAGAAAGTGTTGAAAAGCACCAATAGCATTTGAACCCCCACCGATACAAGCAATAATCTTGTCGGGTAGTTTTCCTTCAATCTCTAAAATCTGAGCACGAGCTTCCCAACCGATGATGGCTTGAAAGTCACGTACCATCATAGGGTAAGGATGAGGACCTGCTACGGTTCCAATGATGTAAAAAGTGTCACGTGCATTGGTTACCCAATGACGAATGGCTTCATTCATAGCATCTTTAAGCGTACGACTTCCACTTTCAACAGCGTTAACCTTAGCGCCTAAAAGTTTCATTCTAAAAACATTAAGCTCTTGACGTTCAACATCTTTAGCGCCCATAAACACTTCACATTCTAAACCAAGAAGAGCACAAATTGTTGCAGTGGCAACACCGTGTTGTCCAGCACCCGTTTCAGCGATAACCTTTTTCTTACCAAGTCTTTTAGCCATAAGCCCTTGTGCAATTACATTGTTTACCTTGTGTGCTCCTGTATGGTTAAGATCTTCACGTTTAATGTAAATCTTTGCATCCAGTTCTTCTGAAAGGTTTGCTGCGTAGTAAAGTGGAGAAGGGCGACCTACATAGTCTTTTAGGTAGTAGTCAACTTCTTTCCAAAACTCTTCATCATGACGCAACTCTTCATAAGTCTCTTTTAGTTCAAGAAGGGCAGGCATTAGGGTTTCAGGAACATAACGTCCTCCGAAGATTCCAAAATGGCCGTTCTCATCTGGATCGAACTGACTTTTTTCTGGGATATACAATTATTCTTCTCCTAAGACGCTGTAAACGGGAGCGAATTTTTTAATTTTTTCTTTTCCACCAAGGAAGTCTAAACTCATAATAAAACAAGACTCAATTAGATTTCCACCGGCTTTTTGAATAAGTGAAGCCGCAGCGTTAGCAGTTCCCCCTGTTGCAATAAGGTCATCTATAAGTAAAACTCTAGGGTTCTCTTCGCCTCTAAATGCATCAATATGCATTTCGACTTCATCTACACCATACTCTAAGGCATATTTTTCTGAAATAGTTGTGTAAGGTAGTTTCCCTTTTTTACGAATAGGAACAAACCCAACATTTAAGTCACGTGCAAGTGCCGCGCCAAAGATAAAACCACGTGCATCAATCCCTGCAACAAAGTCGATTTCTTCGTTTTCATAACGCTCTTCTAAGTGGTCCATTAAGGTACAAAAAGCTGTTCTGTCGTTTAAAATAGTAGAGATGTCTTTAAAGGTAATGCCTGGTTTTGGAAAATCAGGAATATTACGAATAGCATCTACAATTATTTTTCTATCTTCAGGTTCAAGTTCTACATCAATCATATAAGGAGTCCCTTTAATCTATTTCTATAATAAGGCATCAATACGACCTTCTAGGTCCTTGATTTTGCCTCTTAATTTGTCAGTTTCAATACGGTGTTGAGAGTTTCTCTGCTTAAGCACCTTAAGTTCGTTACGAAGTTTGTTTAACTCATCCGTTAAGATGTCAACATTACCCAAAGAACGTTGGAGTTGAATTTGGTATTTTCTAATGAGAATTTCTGCTTCTTGAAGGGTTAATTTCATAAGCTCATTACTTTTTTGTTCTTTAAAAGTGATGTTTTTAAAGTAAAACATTTTAACAAATAAAAAGATTCCTACTAGGGTAACTAGACTTAGTAATGACCATTCAAAAAACATACACATCCTTTATATACGTCAAATGAGCACAAGCCCATTTAGCTACGTTAACACTTGGTTCTGCCTAAGGCAGAGCCTTTAGCCTTTTATAGCTTCTATCTTTGCAACTCGTCCGGCATGACGTCCACCTTCAAACTCAGCTTCAAGCCAAGCATCAATGATAGATTCTGCAACGCCTACACCTACTATACGTTCACCAAAGCATAATACATTCCCATCATTATGAGCACGTCCCATTTTAGCGGTGTACGCATCATGACACAGTGCTGCACGGATTCCATGAAAGCGGTTTGCAGATATTGAAATACCAATACCTGAACCACAGATTAAAATACCCATGCTTCCTTCATCAGCTAAAATTTTCTCACATACTTTCACAGCGTAGTCAGGGTAGTCTACTCTGTCTTTAGTAAATGGACCCATGTCTTCAACTTCAATACCTTTTGACTTTAGGTATTCACATGTATGGTTTTTAAGGTCGATTCCTGCGTGGTCTGTTGCTACATAATATTTTTTGCTCATCATAATTCCTTAAAGTATTAATTGACTTAAAAGCCAATTGAGTGGTTCAAAGATTAAAATCTTTTGAAGTGGGCCAACCATAAAAATGGCAATAACAATAAACATTCCGTAAGGAGCAAGTTTAATATAAGTCTCTCCTATTTTGTTAAGCCCAAGTTTAAATGACAAGTAAGTAATAAACTGTGCACCATCAAAAGCAGGAATAGGAAGTAAGTTAAAAACTGCTAAAAGTAAGTTTACAATAAGACTCATCCCTACAAAATATAAGAAAGGATCATGTTCTACCATCTTTGAAATCAAGTAGTGCATTACACCAAGGGTGGAGGCTTCAGGGTTAGCTGTCATAATCTTACTAAAGAGTTCCATAGGAAAGTAGTTAACAAAAACAACAGAAGCCATTAAGGCTAAGACTAAATTGTAAAAAATCCCTGCAAGTGCAACAGCCATAGCGGCAATAAAACCACCTTTGGCGATAACCGTACGAATATCTACAGGAACAGGCTTAGCCCAACCAAAAAGAAAACCAGCATTAGTAAAGTAAAGTAGAGCAGGGACAACAATAGTTCCTACAGGGTCAATGTGAACAATAGGGTTAATACTTAAGCGCCCAGCATTTTTTGCGGTGTTATCGCCGTACTTGTATGCGACAAGCCCGTGCATGATTTCATGCCCAACAATGGCAATCATTAAAATAACAATGGTAAGAGCAATTTTTATGAGTTCAGCACTGTCCAACTAGAAAACCCCTTGATCTTTTTTTGTATCTTCTGCAAGTGCACGGTCGATGTACTCACGTTGTTCTAAATCTGTTGGTGTTTTACCCATTCTGTCCCAACGAATCTCGTAATTGTCGTTAATACTAAAGTAAACGAACCAAGGTGTTCCTTCAACTAAACCGTAAGGAACCGTTCCCCAAAAACGGCTGTCATTAGAGTGGTCACGGTTGTCACCCATCATAAAGTACTCGTTTTCAGGAATTCTTTTTACTGGAAAAGCAAAAAGTGGGTTATGTTCATAAAAAGTTCCGTTCTCAACTTTAAATAGACCTGATCGAAGTTGTTTATACACTTGTGAATATCTATCTACAGGCTCATAACGTCCACCTTCGTAAAGTACAACGGGGTCATCTTGAATAACATGTTTGTCATTATGAATCCCGATATGCTTTTTTCGATAAGGATTTTTTACCCAAAGCTTACCATCTTTGTTAATAAGCTCATAACCCTTGTAAAACTCTTTAGTGTAGTCATCACCTTCAAAAGGGTGAAGGTAAAGTTCTTTGTTCACCATGAAAATTTCATCACCCGGTAGTGCAACACAACGTTTTACGTAATGCATTTTTTTGTTGTGTGGTGGTCTAAAGATAACAATGTCACCACGTTCAGGAGTGTCACCATTAATGATGTGACCATCTGTTCCAGGAACAAGAGCAATCTCTAAGAAAGGTAAATGTGGTGTTGAAATACCGTAAGCAAATTTCTTAGCAAAAAGATGATCTCCAATTAAAAGAGAAGACTTCATTGAACCACTAGGGATTCTAAAGGCTTGGGCAACAAAGAAAATAACAAGAAGAACAATGATGATAGTTCCCGGCCACGAGTTTGAAAATTTATAGGCTTTATAGGCGAAATTTTTAGCTTTTTCCATTAACTGTTTTAGTCCTTACGTTTTTGAGCAGATTTTAGTGTGTTTCTAAGTAGCATAGCAATAGTCATTGGACCAACACCACCCGGAACAGGCGTAATAAACGAAGCTTTTTTAGAGACATTTTCAAAATCAACATCCCCTACAAGTTTCCCGTTTTCAGCTCGGTTAATTCCGATGTCAATGATGATAACATCATCTTTAACCATGTCCGCTTTAATGAGGTTAATAACACCTACCCCAACAAGAAGAATGTCAGCTTCAAGCGTGTGCTTTTGAAGGTTTTTAGTATAAATATGACAGATGTCAACGGTTGCATTTGCATTTAAAAGAAGACTTGCCATAGGTTTACCTACGATGTTAGAAGCGCCAACTACACAAGCATTCATACCTTGAACATCAATGTTGTACTCTTGAAGAAGTTTCATTACTCCAAGGGGAGTACAGGGTACAAAACCGTCAAGACCTGTGGTTAAACGTCCTACATTAAAAGGATGAAAACCGTCTACATCTTTTTCTGGAGCAACGAGTTCTAAAAGACGAGTAGTGTCAATTTGTTCCGGTAAAGGAAGTTGAATTAAGATACCGTCAATGTTAGGATTTTGGTTCATCATTTCAATTGTTTTCTCAATAGCTTCTTGAGAAATATCTTTGGGCATTTCATGTGTAACAGAGTAAAAACCTACCGCATCACAAGCTTTTTTCTTCATGCCTACGTAAGCGTGACTTGCTTCATCACTTCCTACTAGAATTACTGCAAGACCAGGAACGCGTCCTGTCTCAACCTTAAGTTGTTTTACTTCAAGAGCAACTTCGTCTTTTATCTTACTAGAAAGTGCTTTACCATCAAGAATTTGCATCCAAACCTCGTCTTTAGAAATTTTTTGTTATTATATCTTTACAAGACTAAAAGGGTGCTTTGAATGCGAAAATTGCTTCTGTTTCTACTACTTATTACGAGCTTACTGGGTAAAGAAAAAGATTCTTTTATTACCGAACAAGAGTACGCGGCGCACCTTTATAAAAACCCTAGAGGCATTGGCTGTAACAAGTGTCACGGCAAGCAAGGTGAAGGAATGGTAATTTCTCGCTACAAACATAAGGGTGAAAAAAAGGTTCTAAAAACGGAGTCTATACAAAATTTAGAGTTTGAAAAATTTCAAGAAGCTTTTAGAAAGACAAAAGGGGTAATGCCTAAGTATTTTCTTACTTCTAGTGAAATTAAAACCTTGTACAATTATCTGACTATTAAGGAAAAATAGATGTTTATCCCTCAGCTTGAAAGTTTAGAAAAGATTGTTAATGAAAATAATATTAAGGCAATTGATGCTCTTTTAAAACCTAATGGCAGAGTACAAAATAGGGGTAGACAGTTTAAGTCGGCTTTGATGCTTTCAGCACATAATTTAAAACATCTTCTTAAAATTGATACTATTGAAAGTGACTGTATTGTTTTAAACTTAGAAGATGGGGTTTCTCCAGAAAAAAAACCCTTAGCCTTGCGTTTAAGTGCGTATTTTTTGTCTAAAATTGCTCAAAGTCCAAAGAAACTTGTTGTTCGGGTTAATGCCTTAGATGAGGGTGGCTTAGCTGAGATTTCTTTTTTAAATGCTTACAAACCTGATGCCATTAGAGTGCCTAAAATACGCTCTATTGAAGATGTTCTCCTTGTGTTAGATGTGATGGATAAAAATATAGAGCTTCATCTTAGTATAGAAACAAAAGAAGCCTTTGCTGAGCTAAAAAACTTACAACATGAGGGACGTGTTACTGCCGTCTATCTAGGTATATTAGACCTCTTAGCTGACCTTGGGCTTTCACAAGGGCTTTTAAAGCCTGAGAACCCCACCATGCACTACCTTCTTGCAGAGTTTTTATTAGGGGCAAAAACAATTGGTGCCTTACCTGTCTCTTTTGTGTATCAAGACTATCAAAATATGACAGAGTTTTCACGTTGGTTAGAACTTGAAAAGATGATGGGCTTTTCCGCTAAGGGGTGTGTCTCTCCTATGCAAGCGCAAGAGGTAATGGCATGTTTTGAAGTGCTAGACAGCGAGTTAGAACGTGCGCGTTATATTATTGAGCTATTTGAGAAGATGAAAGAGCAGGGGGTTACAGGCTTTGCTGATGACAAATATGGTTTTATAGATGAACCTATTTATAAGGGTGCGCTGAAGTTAGTTCAGCAAAAGTAGGGATTAAAACCCTTACTTTCCTACGGCGTTGTCAAGTTGAGCAACGGCTATGAAATATTCATAATATGACTGGGTTAAACGCGCTTTAGCGTCAATGTATGATTGACGTGCTTGCTGTAATTCTATGTAGTCTGCAAGCCCATTCTCATAACGTTTTTGTACTTGGCCAAATTTCTCTTTAGCAGCAATACTTAGGTTTTCAGAAAGCTTGGTAGTATCAAGTTGTTTATTGACTTGAATATAAGCATCGTTTACCTCTTTTTGAATACGAAGACGTGCATTTTCTAAGTCAGCTTCTGCTCTCATAATTGCGATTTTTGCCTCTTGTGTTTGTGCGGAAGTAGCTGAACCTTCATAAAGATTCCACTCTAAAGAGATGGTTGCACTCCACTGTTGTTCAGGTGCAAAAGCATCCTCATCAACATCTTGAACAAGGTAATTTCCATTAGCATATAGACTTGGATAGTAGTCACCTTCCGCTTGCTTATGAACAGAACGCGCTGCATTAACAAGTTGAATGTACTGGTTAAGCTCGGCTCTATTTTTATATGCCTCATCTTTGTAGTTTGAAACGGGTAGACTTAGTTTTGGTAAAGAACTATATACATTACTGGCTTCAGGTTTAATAATGAAGATTTCATCATCATAATGTTTTTGGTCATTATCTATTCCCACCTCTTTTTTTAAATCTACTAGTGAAAGTTTAACTTCATAACCAGTATTTTGTAAATCAAGTTGAGCTTCAATAAGGTTTACATTTGCATCTGTAATATCAACCTTAGTACGAATACCTGCTTCAAAATAACGTTTTGAACGGTAAAGTTGCTGTTCATTAAGTTTTATATTTTCAGTGTTTACTTCTATTAAAGCGTTGTTATATAAAAGCGCATAATAAGCTTTTTTTACAGCAAAAATTTTATCTGAGATACTTTGTTGCATAGAAGCTTGTGCTGCATACGATTGGTTCTGAAAGCTATCCATGTTCCCGGTAGTCTTACCAAAATCGTACAGAAGTTGTTTGGCAGTAACTTGAGCACCTAAAAGATTAGTGGTTGGGTTTCCAATTTCAACTTGTGTGCTTCCTGGTGCGCCAACTGTTTGGTTGCCATAGTCAATACCTTGTCGTCCTGCCATTGCCGCAAGGTCTAAGGTAGGAAGGTAACCTGAGTCTGCTTGAATAACATTCTGTTTAGAAGTCTCATAGTCGGCTTTTGATATTTTCAAATCAGGACTGTTTACAAGAGCAGTTTCTACTAAGTCATTGAGCGTTAGTACTTGAGCATAAAGCCCTGAACTTACTATTAGTGATAATATTATTGATTTTTTCATACTTATAAACTCTCTCTCATTTTAACTTCTTCTTCTACATCAACAACTAATTCACGCATAGTCTCAAGTAGAACGTAAATTACAGGAACAATAAACAGGGCAACAAGGGTCGCCATACTCATACCACCAAGTAAAGCAATACCAATGGTTTTTTGTGTGATTGCTCCGGCACCTGTAGCAAGAGCAAGAGGAATAATTCCAAAGATAAATGAGAAAATAGTCATTAAAATTGGTCTAAAACGTGATACTGCTGCATTAATGGCTGAATCTGTAATGCTATGACCATCTTCTCTTAACTCCTTAGCAAACTCAATAATTAAGATGGCATTTTTAGAGGACATAGCTATGAGCAAGACGAGACCAATCTGTGCGAACACATTCATTGGTAGACCTACATAATTTAGACCAGCTAAGGCACCAAGCATTACTAATGGTACAGGAAGGATAATCATCAATGGAAGTATCCATGATTCATACTGTGCTGCGAGTACCATAAATACAACTAAGATAACAAAAGCAAAAGTCATTACTATAGCGCTTCCAGATTTTTTCTCTTGTAGAGACATCCCTGACCATTCATAACCATACTCTTTAGGCATAATCTGTTTTTGAAGCTCTTCCATAGCCTGCATCGCTTCACCAGATGAGTGACCTGGCGCCGCCATACCATTAATCTGAATAGAACGGTAAAGGTTATAGTGCGTAATGTTTTGTGGGCCGGTAATCTCTTTTACTTGAATAACAGCAGAGAGAGGAACCATTTCCCCTTTGGCATTTTTAACAAAAAGTTTAGAGATGTCACCACGTTCAGAACGAAACTCCATCTTAGCTTGGATATAAACTCTATAGACCTTACCATACTTAACAAAGTCATTAATATAAAAAGAGCCTAAGTAGGCTTGCATGGTCGTGAAGATGTCGGCTAAGTTTACACCTAAGGCATTAGCTTTTTCTCTTTGAAAATCAATATAATACATAGGGTATGAAGCGTTAAATGTTGTGTATGCTACACCAATTCTAGGATCAGCATTAGCTGCTTGTAAAAGTTCATTTACATAGGCTTGAAACTGTGTGATTTCAGAAGACATATAATCTTGAACTCTAAAATCAAAACCACCAACAGAACCAAGACCTGGGATACCTGGCATATTAAAAGCAAAAACTTTAGCATCGGTTATAAAGGCTGTTTTTTGAAAAACTTGTCTAATAATTGCCATAGCATTTTCAGTTTTTGGATCTCTTTCATTCCAAGGTTTTAAAGAAAGGAATTTAACACCTGCACTTGGGTCAAGAGAAGAGGTGACAATGTTATATCCATCAACGGTTGTCATGTCTGCAATAGCTGGAATACCTTTAAGCGTCTCTTCAATAATACGATTAATTTTACCCGTTTGTGTGATAGATGAACCCGGTTTTAGGTTATAACCCACAATAATTACACCCTTGTCTTCTTCAGGAACGAAGGCAGTTGGTGTGATAGTAAACATATAACCCGTTAAGGCCATAAGCCCTAAAAATGAAGCTGCAACTAACCATTTAACACGTACTAAAAGTGTAATGGTAGATTTGTACTTTTTCGTTACGAAGTCAAAACCTTTATTAAAGAGCTCAAAACCGATAAACTTTTTCTTACCTGGTTTAGCTCTTTTAATAATAATGGCAGCAATAGCAGGAGAAAGCGAAAGCGCATTAATCGAAGAGATAATAACTGCAAATGAGATGGTTAAAGCAAACTGTTGATACAAAGAACCTGTAATTCCTGGCATCATAGATACCGGAATAAAAACAGCAACAAGAACAAGAGTTGTCGCGATAATAGGTCCCGTAATTTCTGCCATCGCCTTCTTAACGACATGTGGCATAGAAAGATCAGGCTCTTTAGCCATAATAGTTTCAACATTTTCAACAACCAAAATAACATCATCAACGACAATACCAATGGCGAGTATCAGCCCAAAGAGGGTTAAAAAGTTAATAGAGAACCCTGTCGCGTACATAGCAACAAAGGCACCAATAAGCGAAACAGGAATAGCAACCGTAGCAATAATGGTTGGACGCCAATCTTGTAAAAAGATATAGATAACTAAAACAACAAGAAAAATAGCAATAATTAAAGTTTCAACAACATTCTTAATTGCTTCTTCAACATAAAGAGTGGTATCGTAAGGTACCTTATATGAGATGCCTTTTGGAAAACGCTCTTTAAGCTCTTCCATCTTTTTAACAGCAAGTTGTTTAATGGTTAAAGCATTAGCACCGGAGAGTTGATAAATAGCGATAAGACCTGTTGGATGAAGGTTTAAAAGGGCGTTCCAATCATACTTCTCTGCACCAAGTTCAATTTCAGAAATATCTCTTAAGTATAAAAGACTTCCATCTTTGTTATATCTTAAAACAATGTTTCCAAACTCTTGGGCATCTTTTAGTCTTCCGTCTGCTGTTAAGGTATACGTAATTTTTTGATTAGAAAAACCTGGAGCTGCACCAATTTGACCAAGAGCAGCTTGTTTGTTTTGGTCTTTAACAGCTTGAATGACTTCCATAGGTGTCATTTTCATGGAGTTCATTTTATCAGGGTCAAGCCAAATACGCATAGAGTATTTTTTCTCACCCATATTATCAGCTTTACCAACACCGGGAATACGTTTGATTTCATCAAGAATATTAATGTTAATGTAGTTAGATAAAAAAGCATCATCAAATTCTTCGGTTCCTTCTAAGGCAATAAGACAAACCATAGAAGGTGATTTTTTATCTACAGAAATACCGGTTTGTGTTACTTCAGAAGGGAGAGTTGGTTTAGCAAGTTCAACCTTGTTTTGAACATCAACGGCAGCAATATCTAAATTGTAGCCCGGTTCAAAGTAGATGTTAATGTTAGATTGTCCTGCTGATGTTGAAGAAGACTCAATATAAATCATTCCTTGAACACCATTTAGTTTGTCTTCAAGAGGACGGGTTACAGCATTTTCAACATCATAAGCATTAGCACCTGTATACGTAGCTGTTACAGCGACGGTAGGTGGCGTAACGGCAGGATACTCTTCAACAGGAAGAACAGACAGTGAAACAAAACCTAAAACTACTGTTAAAATAGCAACGACCATCGCAAAGATAGGTCGTTTAATAAAAAAGACTGGAGACATCTTAGTTCATCTTTTCAGGAAGAGTAGGAATAAGGTTGTTATCTTTAATAACAGCATCTATCCCTTTTTTGTCTGTTACGTCAGTAGTTTTAACTTTAATATCTGGCTTAAGGCGTAGAAGTGCATTAACGATGATGAGATCATTATCTGCTAAAGAGTCCTCTTTAACAAGAGTAAAAAAACGAGACTCAAATATGGTTTTGATATATTTTTTCTGCGCTAGACTTTTTTCATCTACAACATAAACAAACTTTCCTCTTTGGTCTTCAAAAATCACTTCAGGTGGAATACCAACAAGTTTAAATTGGTCTGTTACAAAAACATTTACATACACGAAAGAGCCTGGGAACATAGAATTATCTGCATTAGGAATTTCTGCTCTCATACTGATTGTTGATGTGCTTGGGTCAACTGTATTGTCTGAAAAGTTAACAAAACCAAGGCGACTTTCTTTTTTAAGTAGCTCTGATTGGTAATTAAAAGTGATGTAGGCTTGTAGTACATCTTGGTCTTTATATTTTCTAATTTTTAGAAAGTCTTCTTCGCTTGGAGAGAAGTACGCATACAGAGGATCATTTCTATTGATGGTAGTTAATACGGTTGATTCACCCTTACCTACGAGGTTTCCAATGTCTACTAAACGACGACTTGCTTGACCATCAATAGGTGCTTTAATAACAGTGTATGAAAGTTCAAGTTCGGCTTGTCTAATGGTCGCATCATCAGAAGCAATGTCTGCTTCTACAGTAGATACTTGAGCTTGGTACTGCTCTAAAGTAACACGTGGAGCTAAACCCTCTTTAACAAGTGGCTCATAACGGCTTACATCAGCTTTAGCAAGTTTCAATGTTGCTAAGTCACGTCTCTTTTTTGCCTTAGCCGTGTTTAGGTTTGCAATGTAATCAGTCTGTTCAATCTTAAAAAGTTTTTGACCTTTTTTTACATTTTCACCATCTTTATAATAAATCTCTTCTAAAATTCCTTGAACACGTGCACGAACCTCTTGAGAAGAACTTGCTTGTGTCTTGCCTGTGTAGGGCATCCAAATAGGAATATTTCTATGTTTGATTTTTACTACCTCAACAGGTAGGGCCGGTGTGGCTTTTTGGACAGCTTGTTCTTGTTCTTGAGAACAAGCAGCAAATACAAGTACGATTGCAGAGCTGAGTAAAATCTTTTTCAACATAATGGTAGTATCCTATTTATTAATATAGTGTGCATTATACAAAAAAATCTTATATTTGTGTGGAGTGTTTTTAAATATGACAAAAAGTGACAGGTTTTTTACGGCAGAAAAGGTATAATAAATCTTATGAATAAAGAACTTAAAACTTTATGTTGTCAAAGTTGTGGTCTTATGATGCAAAACGAGACCGATGAGCATGGTATTAAATGCCCACGTTGCTTTACTAACGTGTGTAAAAAACATAAAAAAGTTTCTTATGACTTGTCTCTGTCTATTGGTGCATTACTCCTGTTTTTTCCTGCGATGACCCTACCAATTTTAAGTTTTAAGTTAGGAATGCAGACTCAAGAGGGCAATATGTTTTTTGCTTTGAAGTATTTTTACAACGGGGGTTATGAATTTTTAAGTGTGGTGGTCTTTTTTACTACTATTCTTGCACCTCTAATTTATATTGTTGTGTCTGTTTTGATGTACGCTTCTTTACATGAACGGCGTCGACCTCGTTTTATGAAGTTGTACTACAAGATTCTTTTTGACTTGCGTGAGTGGGTGATGCTTGATATTTACATTGTTTCTGTGCTTGTCTCCATTGTAAAGCTTCAATCAACCTCGGAGGTCATTTATGGCTCAGGCATTTTTGTACTCACAGTCCTAGCATCTTTAACCTTTTTAATGGTGAATGCTTTTACTCCTAAACAAGTTTGGAAGGCGTACCATAATGCACAATGATCTTAGTACAAACAATATTTTATGTTTGCATTGTGAAAATGTTTCAAGTGCAGACTTAAAAAAATGCCCTGTCTGTTCAGAAGAACTTCATCAGCGTAAAACAAACTCTTTTAATCGTACCTTTTTCTTTACCTTAGCAGCAATAATTTTTTACATACCTTCAAACTATTTTCCTATTATGAAAACCGTTTCCATTACTACCTATGAAAACAGTACTATTATAGAAGGAATTTTTTACTTTTACCAACATGGAGAGTACTTTGTAGGAACTGTTATCTTTATGGCAAGTGTTTTTGTTCCTCTCGTAAAACTTATTATTTTACTTTTTTTACTTTACTCTGTAAAAACAGGTTCGACGTGGCGGCTTATAGACAAAAACAAACTCTTCAAGACCATTTACATCATTGGACGATGGTCTATGTTAGATATCTTTGTGATGGGTATGATGATCTCTCTTGTTCACTTTGGCGACCTTGCTATGGTGACCTTAGGCTGGGCATCAGCCTCTTTTGCTACAATGGTAATACTAACAATGTTTGCGACAGAGAGTTTTGACACAAGGCTACTGTGGGATGAGCACAATGAAAAATAAATCTTATAAATTAAAGAATATAGTGGGGAAGATGTAAATGGAAAAACAAAACGCTTATCAAAAAGGTCTTATTCGAAACAGACGAAGTATCTCTTTAGTTTGGTTGGTTCCTCTTGTCGCTTTAATCATTACTGTTGGTATGATTTGGAAAAGTTATATGAATGAGGGGACACGTATTTACATTACTATAGAAAATGGAAATGGAATTATGGATGGTAAGACCCCTTTGATGTACAAGGGTATTCACATTGGAACGGTTGAAGACGTACGCATTAAAGAAGATGATGTTTCAAAACTTTTACTTACTGTTGTGGTTGACAAAGAGTCCTCAGATTCTGTAACGCGTAAGGGAAATAAGTTTTGGAAGGTAGAGCCCAAGGTCTCTTTAACAGAAATTTCAGGTTTAGACACTTTAATTAAAGGGGTGTACATTGCAGTAATGCCTGCTGCAACCTCAAAAGAAGCTTTGAATGAACTTCCTATAGAAAAACACTTTATTGCCTTAGAATCACCCCCTGTGGATGTTTTTCAACCGGGTTTACCTATTGTTGTAAATACTGTAACTAAAGGCGCAATTGCCATTGGTGCACCGGTTTTGTATAACAAACAAGTAGTAGGAAAAGTAGAAGCGAAAGAGCTCTCTGAAGATAAAAAAAGTATTAACATTCATCTTCGTATTAAAGAAAAATATATTGATCTTATTCATGAAAAGTCTATTTTTTATAAGTTCAGTGCTATTGATATTAAAGCGAGTTTAAGTGGTGTTAAAATTCAAATGGGTTCTTTAGCTTCATTAATTGCAGGAGGTATTGCTGTACGAAATACGCAAGAATCTTTAGACTCACCTCAGGTTAAAGATGAGTTTTATTTTACTCTTTATGATGATGAGATTTCTACGCATTTGGTGAATGATGAGATTGTACTAAAAATGAAAAAGACCTACAATTTAACACCCGAAATTTCTAAGGTGTATTGTCGTGGGGTTGAAGCAGGTATTGTCAGTGCCATGAACTATGACGCACTTAAAGATAAGACTACGGTAAAGATAAAGCTTTTTAAGAAATTTAAAAAACTTGCTAACCAAAAGGCTTACTTCTGGATTGTAAAACCTGTACTTAGTTTTGACAAGGTAGAAGGACTCGATACAGCGATACGTGGTAATTACATAAACTTTATTAGCACGAACCCTAAGGCAGAAACAAAAGCTGTATTTATCCTGCATGAGAAAAAACCTCATGTTGAGGGGATACACCTTAAACTAAGTACGAATGACATTGGAAGTCTTTCTGCAGGTGCGGGAGTTTTTTATCGAAATATTGAGATTGGTTTAGTTCATAAATACATGCTTAATGCAGATAAAAAGAGTTTTACTGTTGAGCTTATTATCTCTCCTAAGTACAGAAATCTTTTAAATGAAAGCTCTCTTTTTTACCATAAGAGTGGTGTTGAAATTAAGGCAGACTTTTCAGGAATAGAAATCAATACAGGAAGTTTAGAAACTATGGTTCGTGGCGGTATTTCAGTACGTACTCCTGACTTTAAAGCTCCAATAAAACTGAAGAAAAAGTACACTCTATACGAGAGTAAAAGTGAGATGATTAAGGCTCAATACCTAGCCGAAGATGGCGTTCACCTTAGTTTAACAGCAAAAACAATGGGTTCACTTAAAGTGGGCTCATCAATTTTCTTTAAACAGATTAAAGTAGGTGAAATTCTCTCTTACCGATGGGACAGTAAAAATGAGACTATCTTTTTTAATGTTTTCATTATTGCTGAGTATGCCAATGAAGTAAACAAAGATACTATTTTTTATAATGCAAGTGGTATTCATGCCACCATTGACTTAAATGGCTTTAGCTTAGACACAGAGTCTTTAGAATCTGTGGTCGCAGGTGGAATTACTTTTTATACACCGGCTTCTAAAGAGACAAAACGAGTACGGGACAAGAGTCAATTTAAACTTTATGACACTAAAAAAGAGGCAATGGATAGGTTCTTTGACATTATTCTTGTGAGTGAAAACTCTAATGGTTTAGAAGTTGGTAGTGTTTTAAAATATAAAAATGTGAATCTAGGACAGATAGAGAAGATAAGTCTGTATAACAAAAGAGTACATATTAACTTGCGCCTTGAGTCTAAATATAAGCTTCTTATAAATAAAGAAACAGCCTTTTGGCTAGAACGTTTTCAAATTGGGCTTAATGGGGTCAAGAATGCTTCTTCTGTTTTAAAAGGACCTTTTATTGCAATTAAACCGGGTGATTCTAATGAGACTAATGAAGCTTACTTTTTGATGCCAAAGCCACCAATTCCTCATTTTAATGAGGAAGGCTTACGCGTTATTATTGAAGCGAGTAGACTAGGGGGGTTAAAAGCAGAAACTCCGGTGTATTACCGTCAGATTAAAATTGGTTCAGTTATTCAGTATCGTTTAGGTTCAGATGCAACAAGTGTAGGTATTGAGATTTTTATTGAACCGTGCTTTGCTCACCTTATTAGAGACAACTCTTATTTTTACAATACCAGTGGTATCGGTATGGAAGTTAATCTTCTTGGGGCTAAGGTGAAGACTGAATCTATTGAGAGTATTCTTTCAGGCGGTATAGGTGTGCTTACACCGGATGATTTTGGACAAGCTAGTGAAGATGGAAGAAGTTTTGTTTTACATGAAGACTTTGATGAAAGTGCCTTAAAATGGGCACCGAAGTTACGAAGTAGTAACTCAATGTGTGAGTAGTTCGTTTTATAAAACGAACATACCCTTCGCTAATATAACAATTCCTAAACCTAAAATAAGTACATATTTATGGAAGTGTTTCGCAAAGTGAGGATGAGGCTGTTGACCTTTAATTCTTTGTACTAAAGAGTAAACAATCCCCGAAATAATTAATGAAGCCAGAAGAATTTTTACTAAAAGTAAAAGTTGAAGGTTCGTGTTAAACATTCCTGCCTCAGAGTTGATGTACTTAGACATCATAAAACCACCACTTAGTAACAGTGTTAAAACAGATAGAGGAAAGATTTTTCTAGCTCTTGCGCCAATAGTCTGCTTAATCTCTTGAAAGTGTTCTTTTCCAAACTCTTTTTTAAGTACGCCAAGAACCATAACATCGGCAAAAACAAAACCTAAAAATATAATAGCAGCTAAAAGGTGAACGATGTGAACGATAGTGTAAGTGTCAAGCATAAAAATCCTTTATTTTCAGGATTATATACTTTTGAAGAGCTATTTATCTTGACATCTGTTAATGACGTCTACCACCTAACCAATAACCAACCTTGTAACGTACTAAGGTCTTTTGCTCAGGAAGAGGGTAGCGATGGTAAGAGTATTCAATCGTCTGCAGTGAAGTGTCATCTAAAATTTCAAAGCTAGATTTGGTAATAAGTTTAAGTCCACTAATGTCTCCATTAGGATGAAGGTAAAACTCAATGATATTACTGGTGTTTGTACGTAAATTACGAGGAATATTTACAGGAGCTAAGCGATTTAACTGCTCTTGTGTAATACGTCTCATAATTTCTTGATTATCTATAATGTACTGTTTTTCACCCTCTGAAAGTTTTCCAAATGCTTCACCATAAGCCTCTTTAAAGTCACTTCCAATTTGTGTACCTGTTCTCTTTTTCTCTCTTTTAACATCAGTAGTCTTTTGTTTCTTTGAGAGCATTGCATAAAGACCGCTCTTTTTCTTCACAGGTTCTTTAGTAATGTTAACATCTTCAGTCTTAGCAAATTCGTCTGTATGCTTAAAGGCTTCTTTTTTCTTACTTATGGATTTAGGTGGGGTTTTCTTTGCCTTAGGTTTGGGCTGTTTCTTAACTTCTTTAATCTCTTTTTTTAAGTTTTCAATTTTCTTTTGAATCTCTTGGACTTTTTTAGGCTCAGTCTTTGGTTTTTCTACAGGTTTCTTTTTAGGTTTTGTCTTTGGTACAGGTTTCTTGAGCTGACTTCCCTTAGGCATAGGAGGAACTTTTTCAACCGGCTTAATCTTATTTTTAACAGCAGCAGATTTTTTCTTGGGTTGTTTAGGTTGGTCCTTAAGGGCTACCTTAATACGGTGCTCTTTAGGTTTAGTTTTTACATCGCTGGGTTGTTGGTTCATTAGAAAATTAAACAGTAATAGAAGCAGTATGTGAAACATAATTGCTATTAGTAATGCCGCCGTACTTCTACTCATTCACCATCTTTAATTCTAATTTTAATGAATTATAGCCACTTAGAATAAATTGCATTTAAAACTCTTTAGATATACTTCCATTAATTATTAAATATAGGAATATTAATGAACACATCATCAAGTAAAACAGCCTTTAGTGAGGCACAAGAACTTATCCCCGGAGGCGTAAACTCTCCCGTACGTGCTTTTAGCAGTGTGGGTGGAACACCAATCTTTGTTGACAAGGGTGAGGGTGGTTACTTAGTAGATATTGATGGTAATAAGTATATTGATTATGTTCAGTCTTGGGGACCACTTATTTTTGGTCATACCGATGAAACTATTGAAAACGCAGTAATTGCCGCAGTTAAAAAAGGTCTTTCATTTGGAGCACCCACCTTAGCAGAAACACAACTTGCAAAACTTGTTGTAGGGCTTATTGATTCTATTGATAAGATTCGTTTTGTAAGTTCAGGAACAGAAGCGGTAATGTCAGCTATTCGTCTTGCTCGTGGTTTTACAGGTCGTGATGACATTATTAAATTTGAAGGTAACTACCATGGTCACTCTGACTCACTTTTAGTTCAAGCCGGCTCAGGAATGATTACATTTGGTTCACCATCTTCACCAGGCGTTCCAGCAGACTTTACAAAACACACACTTCTTGCAAAATATAATGACATTGAAAGTGTAAAAAAATGTTTTGCTGACTCAGATGATATTGCTTGTATTATCATCGAACCAATTGCTGGAAATATGGGGCTTGTTCCTGCGGATAAAGATTTTCTTGCAGAACTAAGAACACTGTGTGATGCACATGGAACACTTCTGATTTTTGATGAAGTTATGTCAGGTTTTAGAGCAACGCTTAGAGGCGCTGAGAGCATTACGGGAACAATTCCAGATATTATCACTATGGGTAAGGTTATTGGTGGGGGTATGCCTGTTGGTGCCTTTGGTGCACGTAAAGAGATTATGGCAATGCTTTCTCCTGAAGGTCCTGTATATCAAGCCGGAACTTTAAGTGGAAATCCTGTGGCAATGGCGGCAGGTCTTGCGGCAATTACTAAACTAAAAGATAAGTCAATCTTGTATGGTATCTTAGAAAAACGTGCAGTTCGTCTTTTAGCAGGAATGAAAGCGGCAGCAGAAGCAAATGGTTTTACGCTACAAACAGATGTTCGTGGTTCAATGTTTGGGTTTTTCTTTAATGACAAGCCTGTTAAAAACTTTGAAGATGCGTGTAATTCTGATGCGGAGCGTTTTGCAGCCTTTCACAGAGGTATGTTAGAAGAAGGTTGTTATTTTGCTTGTTCTTTATACGAAACAGGTTTTATCTCAACGGCAACAACTGACCAGATGATAGAAGACACCATTAAAGCTGCTGAAAAAGTGATGGCAAATATCTAATGGCAGAAATAGAAGAGAAAAAACCACGTATAAAACCTATTATTGAGGGAGTTGACTCTCTTTCATTAGGTGTTTCCATGGTGGTTGCTGTCCTTATGGGTGTAGGAATTGGACTGGGTTTACAAAAGCTTTTTGATGTGCAATGGGTTTTGTGGATAGGTGTGTTCATTGGTGTCTCTGCGGCAGGATTGAATATATTTAAAGCCTATAAAAAACAGATGAAAGAGTTTGAAGATCTTGTCCGAGACAATCCTCGTTATCAAGATCAAAAACCTCTATATGATGATGAGGACAATGCGTAATTTAATTTTTAGACTTCTTTTAGTCCAACTTATTTTTGTTCTTATTGTTTTAGCCAGCGGTTATTGGTACTGGTTACTAAACTTTGAATTAGCATTTTTTGCTTCTATGTCTGTGATTATGGGTTCTTTTTCTGGTTACAAAAATCTTGTTCAACGTCGTATTGATGCAGGCGAGGGTGAGGAATCTGTCTTATTAGATAAGATTGAAGATCCTTATGAATTGTATGATGAAGAAGAGCAAAAGCCTATTGAAGAGTTAGATCTTAGACAAGTTGTTAAAGAAGAAAAACAACGTTTAAAAGCAAACAAACAGACTTTTAAAAAGACTATAAAGTCAGCACCGGGGCTTTTTTCACCTTGGCGATTTCTACCGTACATCTTTTTAGTGTTAAGTTTTATAGCGCTTAATAATAATCATATTTTAGATTTAAGTGGTTTTCTAATTGGTTTAGGTTTTGGAATTGCAACGGCAGTGCTAATAGGAACGAAGTGGATTAAGAATACTCAGTAAAAGTGTTCTACTCCGTGATAAGTGGTATATTTAAAATAGTACTCTTGTCTTTAAAATCTACAAAAATATTCATCTCTTCGGCAAGAATTTTTATCTCCGAGCTTTTCCCTTTTTTGACATTGTCACTGACCACTTCAATAGAAAACAGTGTGTATTTCTTGTCTTCGGTTTTTATGTACTCACCAATCTTTAGGTAAAGTTTTGTTTTAATGTTTTCACTCGTGGTATGCGTAGAATAAACACGGTTTAAAAGTTTGATAAAGTTCTCAGTTGCTATTCTAAGTTCAGGTAGAGTAGGGTCAAGTTCTTTAGTGAAGTTTATGTTAGTTCCGATAGAATTTGAACTTACACATAGGTCAATAAGTGCGTAAATATTTACCATGTCGCCTTTAAGAAGAGGCTCTGAGTAATGAAAAGCAGGGTGTTGAAAAAGGCGAAGACCAATTTCATCTTCATTGTCATAACCAATCATTAGTGCAAAAAAACGAAAACGACCAAATTCTAGGTCAACAAACGAGGTTTTAAACCCTGTGTTAGCATTGGCATAAGTGATGGCAAGTTCAAAAAGTGAAGCCACATTGGTGTACCCAAGAAGGTACTGTGCTTCGTTATTTAAAGAGAGAATCTTGCCATTTTTGTCAAACAACAAGAAAGGATTGTAGTCGTACTCAATCCACTTTTCGTGAAAAGTCACTTCTACTCTTCGATATAGTTTTTCAGTTTACGTCCAACTTTTGGATGTTTAAGTTTCTTAATAGCAGAAGATTCGATTTGACGAACACGTTCACGTGTAACGTTAAGTTCTTTACCAATCTCTTCTAAGGTTCTATCACTTTCATCGTCCATAATTCCAAAACGCATTTTAATAACAGCTTTTTCTCTCTCGTTAAGTTGGTCAAGAACGCCTTCAATTTGAAGTTTAAGGTCATCTTTTAAGATGGCATCTGCAGGAGAAACTGAGTTTTTATCCTCAATAAAGTCACCAAAACGCCCGTCTTCTTCGTTACCAATAGGTGCTTCAAGAGAGATAGGTTCTTTTGTAATCTTAATTACATTTTTAACCTTCTCTACTGTTAAGCCAACTTCTTTTGCGATGGTATCAACATCTGGCTCTTTTCCTTCTTCTTGAAGGTGCTTACGCATGATTTTATTGATTCTATTAATAGTTTCAATCATGTGAATAGGAATACGAATCGTTCTAGCTTGATCGGCAATAGCACGTGAAATTGCTTGACGAATCCACCATGTTGCGTAAGTCGAGAACTTGTAACCTTTTTTGTATTCAAACTTATCAACCGCTTTCATAAGACCGATGTTTCCTTCTTGAATTAAGTCAAGGAAAGGAAGCCCACGGTTTGTGTAACGTTTTGCAATAGAAACAACAAGACGAAGATTTGACTTCGCCATACGTGTTTTACCAATTTCAGAGATCTCTTTACCACGTTTAATCTGCTCTAAAATGTCCATTAGTTTGTCAGGTTCCATGTCAAAGCTGTCTTTTGAAGCTTCTTTAGTCTGAATTAACTTTTTGATTTCCATGTAAGTACTAACCATAGTTGCTTCAGGAACTCTTGCAATAACATCGATTTTAGTCAGGTCAATAATCTCTTCTAGTAAAAGAAGGTGATTAGCGCGTAAAGTGTCATTAAACAGTGGAAGTTTGTACTCTAAACGTTTTAACTCTTTGTCAAAACCATCATCTGAGTGAAGTGCTGTTTCCATAGATTTAACAAGTTCATTAATAAGCTTAGATGTTGGGCCAAGATCAAGAAGTTTTTCTTTAACGATTTTCTTTTTAAATGAAGCCGTTAAGAAGTGAGCAATATGTTCAGCGTTCGCTTTATCTTCTGGGAACTCTTTATCTGTTGCTTTTAACCACTCTTTTTTTGCTTTTTCTAAGGCTTTAAAGCTAGTCATTACTTTTTCAACGCGTTTTTTATCTTTAGCAGTAAGTTTTACTTCTGCTTCTTCTTTCGTGTCTTCAACAACTTCAACACCTTCTTCCGTGTCTTTTTCCCCATCTTCTTCAAAGTTTTTGAAGAGTTCTTTTACACGACGTTCTCTGTTAATAAGAGGGTCTTTGTAATCTAAGATGAAGTCAACAAGGTAAGGCACTGAACAGATAGCATCAAGAATAATATTCTCTCCACTTTCAATACGTTTTGAAATTGAAATTTCTTCTTCTTTAGTAAGTAAAGGAATTTGACCCATTTCACGTAAGTACATACGAACAGGAGAATCCGAACGGGACCACTCAAGTAGCTCGCGTTCTTTAGTGATGTCAAAGTCTTCACTGTCTGAATCTTCAAGCATCTTTTTCTGTGCCGCACGACGTGCATCAGACTCTTGCTTGTTCAGAACTTTTGCGTGTTCTGAAGAAGTAAACAGACATTTTTTATATTTTTGTGAATGTTTTACAATGTTTTTAACTTGAGCAGCAGTAGGTGCTTTCTCAAAAATTTCAACAATTTCTTCATAGGTGACACAAGTGTCCTCAGTATGATTTGAAAATATTTCTTCTAGGTTTTTGTTTAGCTCTTTTGCAGACAAAGAAGGGCTCCTTGGAGGTATAACTAACCTCACATACATAAATATGTTGTGAGACTAGCTTTATGTTAATTTAAGGTTGGATTATACCCAAATATTTATTAATTTAAGCTATGTTGTCTCTTTGTTCCTTTATTTTAGGGATTTATAGGAGTTTATGTAAAATTCTTTTTTATCACTAAAATAAAGTGGAACGTCCTTTGCTTAAGTATGCTAAAGGGCACCTCTAATAACCCTATATAAATGAAGGAGCACAGATGCAAAATGGATTTTATTCTGCTGCGGGCGGGATGGTTGCACAGTTTTCTAAACTGGACAATATAGCCAATAACCTTGCCAACTTAAATACAAATGCTTACAAACGTCAAGACTTGGTAGTAGGGGACTTTTTACGTCTTTATCAAGAAAAACGCGATGAACTACCCTTAGAGAACCAAACCAAAGAAGGTGCTCAGTTTACGCACCGAAGTATTGCACGTGTTCCTCAGGTTGTGGAATCTTATCGAGACATGAGTGTAGGCTCTTTTCAACGGACGGGAAATACTTTTGATATAGCCTTACAAGAAGAGAATATTTTCTTTGCTGTGTTAACACCTGATGGCATTAAACTAACCCGTGATGGTGCTTTTAACTTAGATGATGATGGAACACTAATAACAAAAGAAGGGCATAAGGTTTTATCTCAAGATTATGCTAATACGGGTAACTTTATTAAGTTTAGTAGCGACGCCGTTAATATACAGTTAGATAAAAATGGTGTTTTTTCTTATCTTGTAAGTGGAAATGAAAAATTTAATCCGGGTGGGAAATTACTTCTTGTTGAACCTGAAAACGTAGCTAAGTTAAAAACTATTGGGGACAACTTATATTCAGTAGATACAGCAGATGCGCTGACGCCTATTAAAGAGTCCGGCGCAGTAAGCCAAGGTTTTTTAGAAAAGAGCAATGTAAATGCTGTTAAATCTATGGTAGGAATGATAGAAGCACACCGACTCGTAGGAATGTATCAAAAAGCGATGGATACACAGATGAATGAAATGAATAAAGAAGCAATTGAAAAAATTGCTTCAGCAAGGGCTTAACCATGATGAGATCACTTTATACAGCAGCCACAGGGATGCTGGCACAAGAACTGCAAATTGATAATACGTCAAATAATATTGCCAATGTTAACACCATTGGGTTCAAATCTTCACGTGCGGAGTTCGCAGACTTAATGTACCAAGTTTCTGAGTATGCAGGAACAGGAACTTCACAGATCACAAAATCACCTACGGGGATTGAAGTAGGTCTAGGTGTACGTCCTACCGCAATAACAAAGATTTTTACAGAGGGTAATTTACAACAGACCTCTAACAATCTTGACATAGCCATTACAGGAAAAGGTTTCTTTAAAATTGAACTTCCTGATGGAACAGAGTCTTATTCAAGAGCAGGGGCTTTTAAACTCGATGAAAATGGAACAATTGTAAATTCTGATGGTTATAAACTAATTCCTGAAATTGTTGTTCCTGATGATGCAACAGATATTTCTATTGGTACTGATGGAACGGTAACGGTCATTCAACCGGGTCAGACACAGGGAACAATTATTGGTCAAATTACTACCATTAACTTTATTAACCCTGCAGGGCTTCATGCCTTAGGAGATACGCTTTATCTTGAAACAGAAGCCTCAGGTGTTCCTATTGAAGACACTCCTGGTCTAAATGGACTTGGACCATTAAGACAAGGTTTCTTAGAGCTTTCAAATGTTGAGCTTGTTGTTGAGTTAACGAACTTAATTACAGGTCAAAGAGCCTATGAAGCAGATTCAAAAGCAATTACAACCTCAGATGAAATGCTTCAAACAGTAGTAAACCTTAAACGTTAGTAGTAGCCTAAAATAGGCGACTATTAATTAATATCAATCTTCTAAACTTCTTTTTTAAACTCTTTTAAATCTCAATTTGGCTAAAATCACGAAAATTTATATAGAGAACGTTTAAGGGCACCTCTAGTAACCCTGTATTTACTCAGCGCTACAAGAAGTTTGCTATTCCGAGGAGAATGCGTGAAGGAGCTATGAATAGCTTCAATCGCATTCAACGAAGTAAGAGTGAATTTCTTGTAGTGCCCTACGGGAGACTTTTTAAAGCGCAACCTTGCACAAGTTTTTCAATCGCCAGAGCTACGGCTATGACTCAAGAAAATACTTGCACAATGTCACACTTTAAAAAGTCTCTGAGTGAATACAGGGTTACTAGAGGTGCCCTTTATATGTTCTCTTATGCAGGATTATTAATGCAAACTATCGAAGGTAAAGTCTGGAATTTTGGTAAAGATATTGACACGGATCTTATCATTGCCGCTAGATATTTAAACACTTCAGTTCCTGAAGAACTTGCTAAGCATGTTATGGAAGATGCGGACCCTGAATTCGTAAACAAAATGAAAGCAGGTGACATTATAGTTGCCGGTGAAAATTTCGGTTGTGGTTCATCTCGTGAACATGCTCCTATCGCACTTAAAGCAGCAGGTGTTGCAGCAATCATTGCACCAACATTTGCACGTATTTTTTATAGAAACGCTTTTAACATGGGGCTTCCAATTTTTGAACTTCCTGAAAGTGCAGAAATTAAAGAAGGTCACGACGTTAAAGTTGACATGGACGCAGGTACGGTAACAAACCTAACAACAAACACAACGTACAAGTTCACAGCTATTCCTCCTTTTATGCAAGAGTTAATTGCAGCAGGTGGGCTTATGAATTTTGCTAAAAACGAAGTAGAAGGTAAATAATGGCTACATATAAAATTGCACTCATCAAGGGTGATGGAATTGGTCCTGAGATTATTGATGAAGCGGTAAAAGTACTTGACGCAGTTGCGGCATGTTCAGGTATTGAGTTTAACTATACAGAAGCACTTATGGGTGGTATCGCGTATGATGTTCATGGTGACCCTCTTCCACAAGAGACTATTACAACAGCGATGAACAGCGATGCGGTTCTTTTTGGTGCTATTGGTGGCGAAAAATGGGACAATCTTCCTCGTGAAAAACGTCCTGAATCAGGACTTTTACGTTTTAGAAAAGAGCTAGGAGTATTTGCTAATTTACGTCCTGCTATGGTTTTTGACGAGTTAATCAACGCAAGTTCTTTAAAACCTGAAATCATTAAGGGCGTTGACCTTATGGTTGTTCGTGAACTTATTGGTGGTATCTACTTTGGAGAGCCTAAGGGTCGTGATGAGAACAAGGGTTGGAACACTATGGTTTACACCCGTTCTGAGATAACTCGTATTGCTCATGTTGCTTTTAAATCTGCAATGGAACGTGACAAACGTGTATGTTCAATTGACAAGGCAAATGTTCTTGATGTGAGTCAATTATGGAGAGAAGAGGTTGAAGAGGTTGCTAAAGAGTACCCTGAAGTTCAACTAACACACATGTACGTAGACAATGCAGCGATGCAACTTATTCGTGATCCTAAACAGTTTGATGTAATGCTTACAGGAAATATCTTTGGAGATATTTTGTCAGATGAAGCGTCTATGCTTTCAGGTTCAATCGGTCTTCTTCCTTCAGCTTCTGTTGGAAATAAAGTTGGTGTTTATGAGCCAATTCATGGTTCAGCTCCAGACATTGCAGGTCAAGGTATTGCTAACCCTATTGCAACGATTTCTTCGGCGTCAATGATGTTACGTTACGCATTTAATGAGATTGAAGCAGCAGATAAAATTGACTGTGCCATTGCACAAGCACTTAAAGAAGGTTACCGTACTAAAGACATTAGTATGTTTGATGCTAAAGAGGTGTGTTCAACTTCTGAAATGGGTTCAATCATCGCTAATTACACGGCAAAATGCAAACACTAACCCTCGCAAATATTTACGAGCTCCAAGGCCTTAAAGAAGACGCCTTGGAAATTTACCAAGAGATCTTAAAAAAAGATCCAAAAAATGCAGATGCTAAGATTGCGATCCGTCGTCTTAGTGGAATGCGCAAAAAATTCTTAGGCTGTAATGAGCAGATGAAAGAGTTTTTTATTAATATGGAAGACCCAATAGAGTTTAATGAATTTGAAAGGTGGCTACTAAAATTATGGAATTAAAAGATGTAATTCTTTCTACGCTTGAAGAGCTAGAACATACCAAAGAAGAGACGCTAAAGCAGACTTCAACTTTAAAAACACCCAAAGTAGAACACGCCCCTAAGCAAGAGGTTCATTCAGATGCATTAAATTCTAATGAAGAGCTGTTCTTAAACAACATGAGAGAACGTATTCATGTTCTTTTTGAAGGTTTTCAGTCTCCCAACAACACGAATATTGAAGCAAAAGTAGATTTAACACTTAACTTTCTTGAATATCTTCTAGGTACGATTGAAACGCGTCTTACTGAGATTAAGAAATGAAGCAATACCGCGTTTTAATAGACTGTAGTGACAAAAAAGGTCTTGTTTACAAGGTCTCAAAACTCTTTTTTGAGTTAGAGTTAAACATTCTTTCTAATCATGAATATGTAGACTCTGATAATAACAAGTTCTTTATGCGTACCGTTGTTGAAGGTAACATTGAAGAGTCTAAACTTACTTTAGCTCTACAAACTGAACTTGACGATGATGTTAACATTCAAATTGTTTCACCGGTTAAGAAAAATATCGTACTTATGGTAACAAAAGAGTCTCACTGTTTAGGTGATATTCTTATTCGTTATGAAGCAGGGGAGTTAGACGCAAATATTATTGGTGTTGTTTCTAATTACGATTTACTTCAACCTCTTGTAGAAAAGTTTGATATTCCTTATTTTTGTGTTTCTCATGTTGATTTGAATCGTGAAGAGCATGAAGCAAAGGTTTTGGAATGTTTAGCACAGTTTAAAGATATTGATTATATTGTTTTAGCTAAATATATGCGTATTTTAACACCTACTTTTGTAGAAGCTTATAATAAAAAACTTATTAACATTCATCACTCCTTTTTACCTTCGTTTATTGGAGCAAATCCTTATAAACAAGCCCATGAACGTGGAGTTAAGCTCATTGGTGCGACAGCACACTTTGTAACCAATGACTTAGATGAAGGTCCTATTATCTCTCAAGACGTTATTAATGTAAACCATGACCATTCATGGAGAGATATGCAGCGTTCAGGACGTGATGTAGAAAAAATAACTCTTTCACGTGCACTCAAACTTGCTCTAGAAGATAGAATCTTCGTAGAGGGTAACAAAACGATTATATTTTAAGAGGTCTTATGTTAAATCTTGTACTAGTAAACCCCCAAATTCCAAACAACACTGGCTCAATTGGGCGACTATGTGTTAACACCGGCTCAAGCCTACATCTTATTAAACCTCTAGGTTTTGACATTGATGAAAAAGCTGTAAGACGGGCTGGCTTAGATTACTGGCAAAAACTAGACCTTCATGTATGGGAAAATTTAGAAGAGTTCTTCGAGAGTAATCCTACGGCTAAGGAAGGTTTCTTTGCTACAACTAAAACAGACAAGCCTTATTTTGAAGCAGAATTCAAAGAAGGGTCTTTCATTTTCTTTGGAAGTGAAACGAAGGGAATCCCTGAAGAGGTCTTAAATGCTCATCCAAAGCAGTGTATAACTATTCCTATGACCAAAGAGGGTAGAAGCTTAAACCTTGCGGTAAGTACAGGTATTATTCTTTATGAAGCCATTAAACAAAATTTTACTGCGTATCAGGAGATGATGTGAAAGAGATCTTAGATATTGCTATACCTTTAGCCTTTGTTGCATTTATGGTATTTATTTTTGGTGGGTATCATTCTACTAAGAGTAAAGAGAGAGAAGAAGAACGTAAGAAAAAAGAAAATTCTGAGGAGTAGTCTTTTTACTTAAAGAATTTTATCTGCTAACTCTTCTAGTGAACGTTCAAATCTTGAAAACATTGTTTCTGCTTTTTTAATAATCTTTGCCATTTTGTCATCCTTTTAACGATTAATTTCGTTTTCTTAACACTATTCTAATAAAATATGTCATTACTTGTAAAAAGTATTGCAAATTGACATATAATTGTGTAAAATATATCTATATAGTAATATTAGGTAGTTTAAATGGCATTTATGTGTGAATGCTTATTAAGTACCCTCAAAAGGAGTCTATAATGATAAAAGAGTTTAATGACATTGTTGATCAGATTAAAGATATCGTCAGTGAAGATTTTCCTGGTAAAAAAATCTTTGATAAAGATATTGCTGGTCTTCTAGATATTTCACAAATGAATTTTGCTACTATGAAAAAGCGTAATAAAGTTCCTTATGAAGAGTTACTAGAGTTTTGTGCACGACGTTCTATTGCAATTAACTGGTTGCTATTTGGGCAGTCACCTGAGAGTTTAATAGAGTCAACAAACCGTTTTTATAAGGTGCGCTACTTCTCAGATGTTCAAGCCTCCGCAGGTGGTGGGGGTAATATTGAAGATGAAGAATCCATCGAATTAATGCTTGAGGACAGTTTCGTTTCTGCATTAGGTGGAGAAAGTGAACTTAGAAACATAGAAGCCTTAAATGTTTCAGGTGACTCAATGGAGCCTACATTCTCCTACGGAGACATGATTTTCATCAACCGCAGCAAGGTAGATATTGGTCGAGGCGGGGTGTTTACCATAAATAGTGAAGCTGGTTTATTTATTAAAAGATTACAAAAGCGAATAGACGGTAAGATTGATGTTATATCTGATAATAAAGAGTATGACAAACAGACACTTGAACCTCATGAGCTTACTGTGATAGGTAGGGTTGTGGGTAGGTTTGGTGCTGTTGACTAAAGGAAAACAATGAATAAATCTTATCTTCTTATAACGACCCTTTCCCTTCTATTATGGAGTGGATGTGCACAAAAGAGTGTTCAATCTGAACCAGTAGAGCAAAATCTTAGTAAGAAGATAGTAGATTTAGAGTTTTTTCCTCAACTCACTCGAGCTTATGCAAGAAACATTCAAAACCATACGCAACTTCTTCGCAGTCAAAAAGCTTATGATAAAAAATACTTTGAACCTTGGTCTTATATTGAACCCCCTTTTCAAGTTCGCTCTGTAAAGTGGCCATTTCGTAGTTATACAGCAGATAAAAGTTATGGTGAGAACCTAAGAAAACTTCCGCAGTCATGGTTTGACTCAATGCTTAAAAAATCAAACTTTGGTGCCTACGGTACGCTCAACAAAAAAGCAATGACCCTTCATTACACTGATGTAAGAAACTTTCCTACTCATAAGCCTGTTCTTAAAGACCCTAGTGTTGCTGGGGAAGGGTATCCTTTTGATTATATGCAAAACTCTGGTGTTCATGCCAATGAGCCTCTTTATGTTTCGCATTTAAGTAGTGATGGTGAGTGGGCTTACATTTTCACAAGTTATGTAACCGGGTGGGTACGCTTAAGAGATATTGTTTATGTAAACAGTACGGTTGTGAAAAAATATATGAAGGCTAGGTTTATTGCTATTAGTGATGAGCATTACTCCATAAAAGACCTCAAAGGTAATTTTGTCTTTAAAAGTAGAGTAGGGATGAGACTTCCTATTGTTTCTATTGAAAAAGAGTATTTTGTTGCCTTAGGTCTAACCGATGGTAAAAACCATACACCAACCTATACAAAGGTCAAAATTCCTTTGCAAGTTGCTCAGATAGAAACATTAAGACTAACGTCAAATAACCTTGTACACATTAGTGACTTGATGCTGATGAGTAATTACGGTTGGGGAGGGCTTTATGAAGAGAGAGACTGTTCTTCAACCCTTCGTGATCTGTATGCCCCTTTTGGCATTTGGCTTCCACGGAACTCTTCACAACAGGCAAAAATAGGTAAGGTTATTTCACTTAAAGACCTTAGCCTTGAAGAAAAAAGAGAAAAGATTAAAAATGAAGCCGTTCCTTTTGAAACCTTACTGTATAAAAAAGGTCATATTCTTCTTTATTTAGGTGTCTACCAAGGCAAAATAGCTGTCTTACATAATGCCTGGGGTATTCGAACCTTAGACGATGGAAAAGAGGGAAGGTATATACTTGGAAGAACTATTATTTCTTCGTTGGAATTAGGTAAAGAGCTTAAAGATTATGATCAAGAAAGTGGCTTATTGGCTAAGATTAGCAGTATGAATATAGTAACGCAAGAGAGATAAGGTTTAAAAGAGGGTTTAACTTAGAATATCTAAGAGTGAACCCAACATATTGTCTTGAGTACGGATAGCACTACCTTGAACTTCATGTCCTTTTTCAATAATAATTTGATCTGTTAGTTCCCTAGTTAAATCAGTTTGACTTAAAGAAGAACCATTGTCATCAGCTTTTGAAAAGTTAGCTTTAACACTTCCCCCCGCATCACTTAAGGTAGTTTTTGTGGGTATAAAACCATCTGTATTCACATTAGCCACATTGTTGGCGTTAGCATTTGCAAAGTCTTGATGGGCAATTAACGATGATACATTTGCTGAGAAATTTACCATAACATATCCTTTTATAGAATAATGATAACGAACAATTGCTAAGAGAAGGTTAATAAAAAGAAGTTATACAAGTACTCGAAGTTTAAATACTTCGAGTCTCTTGTACTAGTGTAGGTCTGCGTTGAGTTTGATTTCACGAGTACTACGACGTACAGACATCTTACCTGTAAGTGAGTCTTGACGAAAATGAAGACCATTTAGAGAAGAAAGTGCCTTCCCTTTGAACACTTCACCGCTTAGGTTCGCACCTGGGTTAGCTTCATTAAGTTTGGCAAGCTCATCTGCTTCAATAGAAAGTTTTGTACCTTCAAGAATTGAAAGACCTGCGTCAATAATACAAGCATCACCAAGAGGAATACCACATGTAGAGTTAGCCCCTAGAAGGGTGTTCTCTCCAACTGAGATAGGGTTTCCATCTGTTCCACTAAGAACACCAAGGATTGAAGCACCACCACCAACATCAGAACCTGCTCCAACAATAGCTGAACTAGAGATACGACCTTCAACCATTACAGACCCTGTTGTTCCTGCATTGAAATTGATGTAAGAAGCACCCGGCATAACCGTTGTTCCGGCATGTAGTTGAGCACCAAAACGTACTTTTGAAGTCTCAAGAATACGTGTGTTATCTGCTGGAATGATGTGCTGTAAGAAACGTGGAAATTTATCTACAAAGTCAACATCTGGGTATTCATTACGAAGTTTAAGTTCAATTTCGTTAATGCGAAGGTAATCTAAATCAATAGGTGTACTTCCTTGCCATGCAACATTTGGTAAAGCACCAAAAGCACCATTAAGATTAACCGTTCTAAGTTCAGCCTTAGCTTGAGAAAGTGCATAAAGTTTAAGGTAAGTCGCCTCAACTGATACACAAGCAGCATCTTCAAATAAGAATACAACACGGAACTCACCATCTCTCATACCTTCGTCAGAAAGCAGTTGGAAAAGTTGAATAATAACTTGAACATTTCTGTGAGCATCACCATACGCTTCAGGAAGGTAAGGGTTAAAAGCATTCATACACTCTTTAACAAAGTTAAAGTCAATTTTACAAGAAACTTCACTCTGCGTGTTGTCAACTTCAATACCAGAAGACTTAAGTGCTGCAATAAACACTGCAGCAGAACCAAAGTTCTCATTCCAATTAATTAATGGATAGGTTGCTTGAAGTACTTTATCATTGTCTATTTGGCTAACGTCAACACGACAGATACCAAAGGCAATAGGGTCTTTGTACCCTTGTGTAGACTTTGTTTCTTGAACAAATGCTTTAAACTCTTCAGTTGTATTAATCATACTTAACTCTCTTAATTTAATTTTTCTAAAGAAACATCCTTAGGGAGCGATTCTCTTGTTTTGGAATAATACCATAATGGACTTAAAACTTAAAGAAAGCCTTTAAAATATATCCTGTATATAGTTTATAATTAAGCTAAAGTCTAACTTGTTATACTTCAAAAAAAAATAGGCTATTTATGCAAGAGTGGTTAGAACTTTTAAAAGAGAACAATTTTATAGGAATTAAAAAATATATTAAGACGGATGCAAACCTTGAAGAATGCGATGAACACGGTGAGACTGTTCTTGCGAGTGCCATTAAACTTAAATGTGACAACGATATAATTAACTTACTTATTGACAGTGGGGCAGATATACATGCCTTTGATGATGAGGGTGTATCTATACTTGACTTTGCCATTAATGGAAGTAACTTTGACTTAGTAAAACGTCTTTGCCAAGAGGGTGTTGATATTAACAAAACTTCAAGAAAAAGTAAGTTTACAGCCTTTATGGCAGCGGTTTGTTACAATGAGTATGAGATTGCTAAGTTCTTAATAGAGAAAAAAGTAAATATAGATGCCCGTGACAGCAGTCATTTTACTGCTTACACTTTTGCTAAAAAAATGCGTAAGAAAAAGATGCTAGACATCTTAATAGAAAGTGGGGCAACTCAAGAGTAAAAGAGTAGTGTAGTTCATGCTTTCTAAAAGAAACTACCTTGATTCTCATTTTCTAAGGGGCGACGTTTCTCTTTAGCTAACCAATCTTGCAATAACTGGTCAACCACCTTACTCAAACTCATCTTATAACGAACACGAGCATACTTCATAGAATCATCCCATACCTGCCTGTCTACAATAAGTGAACGGGTTACTTCATCTTTAGGTTTCATTTTCATACCTTGTTATATAGTTTACTATATAGTACAGAAGCTAAGCTTTTTATATACTTATGATACTAATTAATATTACATATTTCAAGAAATAATTTGTATTTACTTAATAATGAAAGCCCTTATTGTAAATGTTTCTTTTTCAAAAGAGATGGTTTTATTACATAAAATAGACTTTATTTGACTTGTTATTGCATGTAGAAAATTTTAAGTATAAAAGCGTTAGTATTGATTATAATTCAATTAATTTTCAAGTTCAAGTTAAGGAAAGTGCATGGAAAAAGTCAGTTGTGATGTTCTAGTTATAGGTGGTGGCCCAGCAGGTGGTGTTTGTGCAATGACTGCTAAAATGAACTATCCTGATAAAGAGATACTTGTTATACGTGAGTTTGAAGTTCAACTTGTACCTTGTGCAATTCCATATATTTTTGGTGAAACACTTGGTTGTAGTGAAAAAGATGTTGCTTCATGTGGTATGGCAGCTGAAATGGGTATTTCAACTCTTCTTGGAGAGGTTAACAATGTTGACATAGATAAAAAGATTGCTTATTCAAATGAATATGAAATTTCTTTTGATAAACTTGTTTTTGCAACAGGATCAAAACCATTTGTGCATAAGTCTATGCATCATGCCTTAGCACTTAAAGGTGTGTTTACTGTACCTAAAAACAAAAGCCTAATTGACAAAGCAAAAGCATACATTGATACAATTGAAGACTTAGTTGTTGTAGGAACAGGTTTTATTGGTGTTGAAATGGCAATGGAGTTTGCAGAAAGTGGAAAGAATGTTACCTTAGTAGGTGGAAGCAAATATATTTTAAAAGGTGCTTTTGATCAAGAGATTGCTATTGAAGCTGAAAAAATAGTTCTAAACAAAGGGCTAACCTTTATTGGTGAAGATAGAGTAAAAGATATCTCTGATACTAATAATGACGGTACAGTAAGTACAGTTACTTTAGCTAGTGGCAAGCTCATTAAAACGCAGGCCGTAATAATGGCAACAGGATACAAACCTAACACTAAACTAGCAGAAGAAGCAGGTGTTTCACTTGGTCATTATGCAGGTATCTGGGTAGATGACTATATGAAAACAGAAAACTCAGATATCTTTGCAGTAGGTGATTGTAGCGCTAGAAGAGCTTTTGTTACTAAGGTTCCATCTAAGGTAATGTTAGCATCAACTTCAGCAGCAGAGGGTCGAGTCGCAGGTTCTTCTCTTTATGGAATAAAATTTATTAAAGGTTTTAGTGGAACAATTGCTATCTTTTCAACTATGATAGGTGACACTGCCTTTTCATCAGCAGGTATTACAGAAGAAGAAGCAAAGAATGCAAATGCTGATATTATAACAGCAACATTTAGTGGGATTAACCGTCACCCAGCAACTATTCCTGGTGCGCAAAAACAGCTTGTAAAACTTATAGCTGTACGCAATGGTGGACAAATTATTGGTGGTCAAGTTATTGGTGGAGAGGAAACAGCCGAAATGGTTAATGCTATTGGTTTAATGATAGAAACACAACTTAGTGTTTTTCAAGTCATGTCTCTTCAAGTTTCATCTCAACCTAGACTAACTGCAGCACCTACAAGCAACCCGATTATAATGGCCGCAACAATGCTTGCTCACCAAATCTCAAACAAATTGCCGATGCGATGATAGCTGAAGGGATCTGACTTAAGATGTTGTCGCTTCTATAGATAGCGACAACATCTAGTATTTTCATACAAAAACAAGGAATGTCACTGTGGTAGAAACTTTTTTTATATATGCAATTGGTATCAGTTTTGCGGTTTTTTTACTTTACTTTTTAGGAATTGCTCTAGCCCCCTATGCTCCAAGTAAAATTAAAAATGAACATTTCGAGTGTGGGCTTCCTGCTTCTGCCTCAACACCTAAAAAAGCTAATTTTGGTTTTTTTATTTATGCCATTATGTTTATTGTTGCAGATATGACAGCACTTTTTGTGGCTTTGTTTGTATTTTGTTTAGATAAACATTCATCAATGATGGCAAGTGCTTTTGTACTTATTATGGCATTAGCGATTACCTTAGCGATGAGAGAGTTGCAAATCCAAGAAAAAGAGGAAAAAATCAATGTTAAAAATTCTAGACTTTTTTGATTATGCTAAGAGTGAATCTTTGTGGATGGCACACTTTTGTACAGGGTGTTGTTCATTAGAGATGGCAGCAGCCATGGGTCCACGTTATGATTGGGAGAGGTATGGTTATTTACCTACTCCAACACCTCGTCAAGCAGATGTTTTAATGATAACAGGGCTAGTAAGTAAGAAAATACTTCCTGCCTTACTTCGAACCTATGCTCAAATGCCTGAACCAAAGTATGTTGTAGCGCTAGGTGCATGTTCTTTTGACGGTGGACCTTACAATGACTCTCTTTCTGTGATTAAAAATCCTACTGAAATTTTACCTGCTGATGTTTTTATCGCAGGGTGTCCTCCTAAACCTGAGGCTATTATTGAAGGGCTTGAACAGATTAAGCAAAAGATAAAAGATGGCATACCTTCTGCTGCTAGTCAGGGTGGTTTATGGAAAGATATGGAGTTTTAAAATGGACAAGCTAAAAAAACTCATCAGTACCTATGACTGTGAATATGTACAAGATTATAAGAAAATCTGGATTAAGGCAAAACTAAAATCAAAAGATGATTTACTTACTCTTGCTAAAGCCCTTAAAAAAGAGGGTCTTCGTTCACTCTCTACTGTTTCACCTACGGACTTTTTAGCTGACAACATTATGGAACTTAACTACTTTTTTGAAGACTTACACAGCAAACGAAATCTTTGGCTCAAAATAGATTTACCTCGTGAAGAAAAAGAGTGTGAAATAGAATCACTTACGCCACTTTTTCCAAGTGCCTCTTGGCATGAAAGAGAAGCCTTTTCAATGTATGGTGTAAACTTTTTACATCATCCTGATTTACGAGAAATAATTAAAAGTGAAGACTTTACCGGAAAATATCCTTTTAGAAAAGATTTTGATTGGGAAGAACACGAAAAAAATAATGTTGCTAACGTTCAACAAATTGTAGATGCCTTTAAAAAAGAGCAAGAAGAAAATGAGGTTGATTTAGACCCCGACTCTTCTGAGACCATTTTAAATTGGGGACCTACTCATCCTGCTAGTGGGCCCATACGACTTCGTGTACATTGTGATGGTGAAGATATCATCTCCATTGATCCTGACATTGGTTACGTTTGGCGTGCCTTAGAACATTTAGTAGAACAAAAAGACTTTATCGGTTCTATTGTAGCTGTTGAGAGACTGTGTTTTATGGACAACATTAATTCTATGGTGGGTTACGCTATGGCAGTTGAAGAGATAGCCGGTGTTGAGATAACACCTTTTGCATCATGGATGCGAGTGCTTCTTGGTGAAACAGCTAGAATTTCTTCTCATTTTATGGGACTGGGTATGTTTTTTAATAACATGGGTCTGCATACACTCGCTATGTGGAATATGGATACAAGAGAATTTTTTCTTGACTTCTTAGAGTCTTACTCAGGTGCAAGAATTGCCACTGCCTCAATAGAACCCGGTGGGGTAAGATACGGTCTTGACATGGTTATGTTTGATGAGTTACAAAAAGCATTGGATAAGTTTGATGACTCCATAGGTGAAGTAGAAGCCGTCTTTGTAAACAATCCTACGATGAAACTCAGAGCGGAAGGTGTTGGTGTTTTAAGTGAAGAAGAAGTGCATGAGTTTGGTTTAAGTGGTATTGTTGCACGTGCTTCAGGGGTAAAAACTGATATCCGTATAGATGAACCTTACGCTGCTTATGGTGAACTTGATTTAGAATATATAACCCAAGAAGGCGGTAGTGCAAAAGATAGATTTTTAATGCTCTTTAGAGATCTTAATCAATCTGTTGAAATTATAAAACAAGCCAAGGCTCATATCGAAAAAGCAGTTGAAACTGGTGAGATGAACCCGACTAAAGATCATATGGTAAAAGTACCTAAAAAGTTACCAAAGGGTGAAGCTATCAGTCGTGTTGAATGGGCGAGGGGAGAGGTGTTAATGCACCTTGTAACGCAGGAGAAAGCAAAAACACCTTATAGGTTAAAACTTAGAGCGCCAAGTTTTAACCATACCATGATGCTTGATTACCTTCTTAAAGGTCAAACACTTTCAGACATTCCACTTATTTTTGGAAGTCTGTATATTTGTCAGGGGGACTTAGATAGATGAGTGATACAGTTTTTAATGCTTTTGTCTTTCCGGGGTTACTGTATGTTTTAGTCTGGACTGTGGGGCTTTTTTGGTTTTTTAGAAAATTTATGGCAGCACTACACAAACGAGTAGGACCCAGTTTTAATGGTAAAGGCGGAAGTTATCAAACACTTTTTGACTTGTCTAAGTTACTTACAAAAGAGAGCATCACTCCAGATGGAGTAAATCCTTACCTTTTTTCCATGATGCCTCTTTTGGCAGTGGTCTTTGCCATGCTTCCTGCAGCGTTTATCCCTTGGATGGAGGGTTTTGTTGTTGTAGATAGTACTTATGGGCTTTTGGCCTTAGTCGTACTCATTGGGATTGAGCCCTTTTTACTTTTTTTAACAGGTTTTGGCTCAAACAACAAGTACTCCTTTTTAGGGGGTATTCGAATTTTAACGCAGTCTATTTCTATGGAAACTTCCTTTTTATTAGCAGCCTTATCCCCCGCGATACTTTTTTCTACTATGAATCTAACTAGCATAGTAGAGCAGAGTTCATGGTTTAGTTTTGTAGTCTTAATCCCCGGTTTTGTTCTTTACTTTATTGCCCTTTTAGGCTTACTTGAACAACCTCCTTTTAACATACCTGATGCAGAACAAGAAATTGTGTATGGTTTTTACACAGAATACAGTGGAACAAACTACTTTTTACTTCAACTTGCAATGTTTGCAGAGTTTATGGCTGTTTTTGCAGGGGCAGCGACGTTATTTTTAGGTGCTTACAAGGGGCTATTTTTCGATAGCTACTTTTTCTTTTTTATGAAGATGATGTTAGTGGCTGTTGTTATGATGACGATGCGCGCAGCAACGCCTCGTATTACCCTTACTCAAATGCTTCGTTTCTCATGGAGGTACATGGTGCCTTTAGCTTTAGTGAACATAGCATGGGTACTTCTTGCAAAATCACTCTGGTTTATAGGGGCTTAGATGATAATAATAGACATATTAAAAAGAACTTTACGCGTTGCAAAAGCACTTGCTACAAAAAGTCCCGCTGTTAAAGACGTACGTTTTGAAGCGATGCACCATCCCTCAAGATATCGT
>Ga0256826_1000089_pt1 | contig 44884 bp, 38 predicted proteins | sample CV79metaG_FD_185975 | JGI IMG/M metagenome (GOLD analysis project Ga0256826, IMG submission 185975) | Hydrothermal vent microbial communities from East Pacific Rise, Pacific Ocean - CV79 | ecosystem: Environmental > Aquatic > Marine > Hydrothermal vents | place: Pacific Ocean: East Pacific Rise...
AAGAGCAGATATATTTGATGATTCAACTGCTATACATCATCTCTTTAGTGTCGCAGCATCTTTAGATTCTATGGTGCTTGGTGAAACGCAGATAGTCGGTCAGCTCAAAGATGCTTTTAGATTTGCCTATGATAATGGCTATTGTGGCAAAAAACTTGCACGAGCTATGAAAAATGCTTTTAAATGTGCGGCTAATGTACGCAACACAACTGAAATATCTTCAAAATCAGTCTCAATTGCTAGTGTGGCTGTAACAAAATTAAAATCTTTAGTAAATGATTTATCAAACAAAAAAGCATTGATTATTGGTGTTGGTGAAATGTCTGAGATTACCGCTAAGCACCTAATCACAGCTGGTGTTGATGTTTATATAATGAATAGAACTATTCATAAAGCAGGTGCATTAGCACAAGAGTGTGGATGTAAAGTTGTTGAGTTTGAAAAGCTTCCAAACGCAGTAAATGAATTTGATATTCTTTTTACTGCAACATCTGCTCCACAACCAATAATTACGGCAGATATGGCAAAAAATGCAGATTTTGAGAGATATTGGTTTGATTTGGCTCTTCCTCGTGATATTGCACAAAATGAAAATGAAAAAATACATCTCTTTGAAATTGATGATTTGAAAACTATTGTAGATGAAAATATAGAATTTAGAGAAGAAGCTTCACGTCAGGCTCATGGAATTATAGGACGTGCTGTTGTAGAGTTTTTTGAATGGCTAGACCATCAAGAAGTGGAACCTATAATTAAAGAGATATATATAAAAGCAAAAGAAGCTGCACATGATGAAACGCAGCGAGTTTTAAAAGCTGGTTATCTTCCAAAAGAGTATGAATATGAGGCTCAAAAAATGTGCGAACAGACTCTAAAAAGATTTTTACATGAGATGGTAAAAAATATGAGAGATGACTCCGATGAGGCTCATGCAAAAATTATTACAACAGCTATGAGTACGATTATGAAAGAAAAAGGATTAAAATGAGAAGAACACAAGCATTTATACCAACATCAAAAGAAGCGCCTTCTGATGCACAATTAGCAAGTCATATCTTTTTATCTCGTGCTGGTTTTATAACTCAAGTAGCGGCTGGTCTTTACAATTATCTTCCTTTAGCCAAAAGAGTAATTAAAAAAATAGAAAATATAGTAAATGAAGAAATGACAAAAGTAGGGGCTCAAGAAGTTGAACTTAGTTTCGTAACTCCGGCTACTTTATGGGCAGAGAGTGGAAGAATTGAAAAATTTGGAAAAGAACTACTACGTTTTAAAGACCGCAAAGAAAATCTATTTGTTTTAGGACCTACTCATGAAGAGATGATGGTTGATGTCGTTCGTAATCGTGTCACTTCATATAAAAATCTTCCAGTCAATTTATACCAGATTAAGACAAAATTTCGTGATGAGGCACGTCCACGTTTTGGACTTATGCGTGGTCGTGAGTTTATTATGAAAGATGGGTACTCTTTTCATGCAACTACTGAAGATTTAGATAGAGAATTTGATGCTATGGAAGCAGCATATAAAAAGATTCTTACTCGCTTAGGACTTGATTTTCGTATAGTTGAAGCTGATAGTGGTTCTATCGGTGGAAGTGGTTCAAAGGAGTTGATGGTTATAGCGGATAGTGGTGAAGATACAATAGCAATTTGTTCAAAATGTGAATATGGAGCAAATATTGAAGCTGCTTCAAGAAGTGCAAGAGCAAATATTCCTGAAGCACCAGAAGCTGAATTTAACAAGTTTTTAACACCAGCGATTAAAACTATTGATGAGTTGGCAGAATTTTTTAAAGTAGATCCATATTATACTGTGAAGTGTGTTGCAAAAAGAGCAGTATATGAAGATGATAGCGAAATAGTTCTTTTCTTTATTCGTGGATGTGATACCTTGCAAGAAGTAAAAGCTATAAACGCAACTGAAGCCTTAGAGCTTGTTGATGTAACCCAAGAAGAACTTCAAGAACTTGGACTTATTCCAGGTTTTATAGGACCGCTTGATCAAGCAAAAGCAAAACATGTAATAGATAGTGATTTAAAAGATGCTAAAAATATGATTTGTGGTGCAAATGAATTAGACAATCATTTTATTGGTGTTGATTTAGGTATTTTAAGTGAGGTGGCTTATTTTTGTGATATTGCAGAGGTAAATGAGGGTGATATCTGTCCTCATTGTGATGGAACATTATCGTTTACGAAAGGGATAGAAGTAGGACATATCTTTAAATTAGGAACAACATACTCTAAACCATTAAAAGCTGAATTTTTAGATGAAAATGGAAAAGCACAACCGTTTGTAATGGGAACATATGGTATGGGTATTTCTCGTTTAGTTGCCTCTGTAATTGAGCAACATCATGATGAAAATGGATGTATTTGGACAAAATCAACAACACCGTATATGGTAAATATTATGATTAGTAATATAAAAGATGAAGCACAAGTTCAAGAAGGTGAAGCTTTATATAAAAAACTTCAAGATGCGAATGTCGAAGTAATGCTTGATGATAGAAAAGAGAGATTTGGTTTTAAAATGAAAGATGCAGAATTAATAGGTTTTCCATATACTGTTGTTATTGGTAAAGAACTTGTAAATGGTGAAGTACAGATTTTTGATAGAGCGACAAAAGAGAAAATTCCTGTAAAAACCCAAAAAGTTTTTGAAAAAATTATGGAACTTATTTAAATGCTTTATTTTTTCATTTATCTATTTTTAGAGGTAGTTATATCAGTTAATATTTCTTCATCAATTGGTGGGCTTTGGACATTCTTTGAAATTTTATTTACTGCGTTTATAGGTATCTCTATATTAATCAATTTTAGAAAAACATTGGTTGAAAATATGACAGCAGTGAATTATAATTGCATTGATTTACAACAGTTTCAAAAATTAAATTTATTTACACTTATAGGTGCGATTTTATTAATTGTACCTGGGTTTTTAACAGACATTTTAGGCGCTTTGATGCAATTTAGTGTGATAACGAGTATGATTGTTAACCGTTATAATGTAAAATCAAATAACTGTAAAACTTCTTATGGTGAACAAATTAATAAACAAAAGGATTCAGATGTCATTGATGTTGAAATTATTAGCGACAGCTCTAGTACTAAGTAGCTTTCTCCATGCTCAAAGTGTAGGCGATAATGTTGAAGATTTTTTAGAAGATCAGTTTGGTGATAATCCAAAGATTAAAAATGTTGATGTAAGTGTTGATAGTGTGGTTCCAGTAAAAGAAGTACATGGCTGGAATGCATATATTGTAGATGTGAAAGCTACATTAAAAAATAAACCAAAATCAGTTATAAAACAAAAAATGATTTGGTTTTCAAATGGACAAGTAATTACAAAAGACTTAATCGATTTAAAAACAGGTCAAAATTTAGTTGAGGTAGTAAAACCAAAATTTAAAAATGAGTATTATAGAGATGAAAATCTAATCTATGGCAATAAAAATGCTAAACATAAAATAGTAATTTTTTCAGATCCATTATGTCCTTTTTGTAAAGGTTTTGTTCCTGGTGCAATTAAAAATATGAAAAAAGAGCCTAATAAATTTGCCATTTATTATTATCATTTTCCACTGATTCGTATACATCCTGCATCTGCAATATTAGTAAAAGCTGCTGCGGCAGCAGAACTTCAAGGTGTTAAAGATGTAGTATTAAAACTTTATACAGTAAAAATTAGTCCAAGAGAAAAAGATGTAAATAAAATTCTAGCTGCGTTTAACAAAGTCGAAGGTACACACATTACACTTTCTGACATTAATTCAAAAATTGTTAAACAGCATGTTAAGGCTGATACATCGGTAGCAAGTGACTTAATGGTCGCGGGAACACCTACTGTTTATCTTGATGGTAAAGTTGATAAAACAAAGAAAAAATATTTGAAAGTGAAATAATGAAAAAACTTACAATAGCAACACGTGTTTCAGATTTGGCACTATGGCAAGCATATCATATTAAAGATAGAATAGAAAAAAGCTATCCTGAAATAGAGGTTGTTTTAAATAAAATAGTAAGTAATGGTGACAAGATTTTAGATAAACCATTAGCTCTTATTGGTGGTAAAGGTCACTTTACAAAAGAACTTGAAGATGAGATGTTAGCTGGCAATGCAGAGCTAGCAGTTCATAGTCTAAAAGATGTACCAACATATATGCCTGAGGGTTTAGAACTAGTTGCAGTAACACAAAGACAAGATCAAAGTGATGTGTTTTTATCGCACAAATATACTACTCTTGAAGATTTACCACAAGGTGCTGTCGTAGGTACGACAAGTTTAAGACGAAGAATGCAGCTTTTGCAAAAACGTCCAGATTTGAAAGTAAAAGATTTAAGAGGAAATGTAAATACGAGACTAAGAAAACTAGCTGAGGGTCAATATGATGCAATTATATTGGCTTGGATAGGATTAAATAGACTTGATTTACTAAAGGATATTCCCTATACTCAAAAATTACCATTAGATATGATGATACCGCCAATGGGACAAGCTGCTCTTGGAATTGAGATTGTAAGTTCAAATGATAAGGTAAGAGAAATTGCAGAGAGTTTAAAAGATGAAGACACTTTTATATGTACACAGATAGAAAGAGATTTTATCTCTAAAATTGGTGCTGGATGTTCTGCTCCAGTTGCTTGTAATGCTGTAATAAATGGGGATGAAATTACTTTTAGAATTATGCTTGGCTATCCAGATGGAACAAATATAATGCATGAAAAAGTCCTTGTAAATGTTAAAGAATCTGAAAAACTTGGTTCAAAAATTGCTCAAAAAATGATAGATAATGGAGCTTTAGAACTACTAGATAATGCTCAAAAAGTTGCATTTAAAGATGAAATGCCACAAAGATTGTAATGAATGCTCTAAGTATTATAAAACAAAAAATCTTTAATGTTCAAAAAGGGGTTTTTGCATATGCTCTTATGTTTGAAGATAATTCAACTGAATTGTCTGGACTAAGCTCTCATGTCAAAGAGACTTCACAACTTATTATTAGCTCGATTGGCGCTAAAGAATTAAACAAGTTGTTGGGAAAAAATATAATGGCTTTTGTTAATGTAGATGAAGTTACATTAACAAAAGGCATTTTAGATATCTTAGACACTAAAAGATTTATTTTGAATATATCTGATACTATAGATTTAACAGATAAAGTTGTGGCAAAAATTATACAGTATAAAAAAAGAGGTTTTATTATCGCAATTGAACATTTTGATTCTAGTGCTGATATGATTAGAAAATTTCAAAGGCTATTTAATTTTATTGATATAATAAAAATGGATGTTATCCTCTCCGCAGAACAAAATTTAGAAAAAGTGGTTGATAAGTTTAAGGGTACAAGGATTAAACTTTTAGCAGAAAATATTGAAACGCAAGAAGATTTTCAATACTACAAAGAGATGGGTTTTGATTATTTTCAAGGTTATTTTTTAGATAAACCAGAAATTATAGAGATTATTGGTTCAAAAGAGCCTCTTCAGTTTATTATTTTACAATTAATTAAAATTATTAAAAATGACAACTCTACGAATCAACTTGAACTCTTTATAAAACAACAACCAGACCTCTCTTATAAGTTGGTAGAATTTTTTAATAATTCTAAACATGTAGATGTAAGAGTGGAATCTTTGGTTCAAGTTATTACTCTTATGGGAAGAGAAAAATTATTAAGATGGCTTCTTGTATATCTTTATTCAGAAGTTTTTAAAAATTCTGCTTCAAAAACAATACTTGAGTTGGCGATAAAAAGAGCACAAAGAATGGAAGAAGAAGCAACACCCGCTAATAAAGATAAAGCATATTTAGCAGGAATGTTTTCTATGCTTAGTTCTATTTTCGAAACAAATATCCGAGATTTAATGAATAATATTCATATGAATAGAGATATAACATCTTTAGTGTTAGAAAAAAAAGGGATATTTGCGGGAAGTTTAATGCGAGCTGAACAAGCTGAAAAAAAATACTTAAAAAATCTTATGATAGAAAATTTTGAAAAGTTTAATCCAACTGATATAATCAATACACTTGAAGATAATGGAATTAAAATAGATAAAGATAGATTGTAAAAGCTTAAAAAGGGAAAAATATGAAAAAATCAATAACACTTTTAAAAAAGAATGATGAACTTAAAATTATCGAAGAAGAATTAGATATTTATTTGGAAATTCCTCATCTAGCGTATGCTGAAGTTAAAAAAGAAGATGGAGGAAAAGCTTTACTCTTTACAAATGTAGTGGATAAAAAAAATAATCTCAAGTTTGATGAACCCGTTTTAATGAATGTATTTGGCTCATATAAACGTTGTGAACTACTTTTTGGACGTTCAATTGAAAGCGTAGCTGATGAGATAACTAAACTTTTACATATGAAACCACCAGCTGGCTTTATGGAAAAAATATCAATGGCTAGTGAATTGTTTTCGCTAAAAAATATCTTTCCTAAACGCTTAAAAGGGGAGGGTGAATGTCAAGCAATTAAATATCTTGATGATGATGTTGATTTGCATAAACTTCCTGTTCTTACAACCTGGGAGCAAGATGGTGGCCCTTTTATTACAATGGGACAAGTTTATACACAAAGTCTTGATGGTGAGATGGTTAATCTTGGAATGTATAGACTTCAAGTTTATGATAAAAATCATTTAGGTATGCATTGGCAAATTCATAAGGATAGCTCTCATTTTTTTGATCAGTACCAAAAAGCAGGTAAAAAAATGCCTGTAAGTATTGCTATTGGAGGAAATCCACTTTATACTTGGTGTGCTACTGCTCCTCTTCCTTATGGTGTAAATGAACTGTTAATGTATGGACTCATCACAAAAAATCCAGCACAACTTGTAAAATCACTAACAAATCCTCTTTATATTCCAAAAGATGTAGATTATGTCATTGAAGGATGGGTTGATCCAAGTGAGATAAAGATTGAAGGTCCTTTTGGTGATCATACAGGCTATTATACACTTGAGGAGCCGTATCCGATTATGGAAGTTGCTGCTATTACAATGAAAAGAGAGCGAACTTTTCTAGCAACAGTTGTTGGTAAACCACCATTAGAAGATAAATATATGGGTTGGGCAACTGGTAAAATATTTTTTCCACTTTTAAAAACTACTGTACCAGATTTGATTGATTATCATATGCCTGAAAATGCGGGTTTTCATAATCTTATACTTGCTAAGATGCAACCTTTATATAAGGGACATGCTAAACAATTTATGCATGCTTTTTGGGGTGCGGGTCAGATGAGTTTTGTCAAACATGCAATTTTTGTTGATGAAAAAGCTCCAAAATTAGAAAATTATGAAGCGTTTGCTACATATGTGTTAAATAGATTTACTCCAAAATCAATGTTTATTACTGAAGGTATCTTAGATGCGCTTGATCACTCTTCACCTGAGAGTTTAGTTGGTGGAAAGCTAGGCATTGATTCAACTTTAGCAAATAAAGTAGAGCCTCCTCAACTTTTAGGTGATGCAGAGTTGTTAAATAGAGTTAAAGAACTTATTTCAGATGTAGTTGATTTACATCAGTTTATGAGACGCAGTAATAATCCAATAACAGTAATAAGTGTCAATAAATCTAAAAATGCAAAAGAGTATTTTGATGCTTTAGTGCAACTTAGTCCACATATCAGAATCGTTGTTTTTGTAGATGCTCAAAGAAATGATGTTCGTAATTCTTATATGCTTTTGTGGCGTGTAACAAATAATATGGATGCATTAAGAGATATTTATAGTGCTGGATTGATGGTTGGAATTGATGGAACTAATAAAACGCAACTTGATGGCTTTACACGAGAATGGCCTGATGATGTTGATTGTACACAAAGTGTAGTTGATGATTTAAAAGCAAAAGGTATATGGGATTTAGATGAAAAAGTATTTAAAAAGTTTCAATTAGTATGATTTGATATCAAATAGATGTGATATAAGCAAAATATAATAATTTGTAATGTAGTATGAAGTCATATTTTTATAAGGTTGATTTATATGACTAAATTTTTGTTAATTGTATTATCCTTAACTATTTTTTCTATTACTTCTTCGAATGCTGCTATTTATAAGGGACAGAGAATTTTTATTAAAAAATGTCTTCATTGTCACAAAGATGGACAAAATTTTGTTTCAGAATATAAGATGAGTCATTGGAAAAAGTTAATGAAAAAAAAAGGTGCACCACTTGCTAAGTTACATTTAGAAAATGAAAAAGCAAAAAAATCTTGGAAATATTTTAAAAGTAAAAAATATTCTAGAAAATCAAAGCATCTTAAACAGTTTTTAATGGAGTATGCTAAAGATAGCGGAAATGTACCTGCTTGTAATTAACATTTAAAATGGAGATAAAACTCCATTTAACTCTCTTCTCTTTGTAAAATTCTTCTTTTTAGATAAAATATCAAACTTTTTAATAATATTTATGAAATCTAAGGAACTATAATGGAAAAAATGTGGTCAGGTCGTTTTTCGGCATCTGCTTCAAATCTTTTAGACCAATTTAATGCTTCAATCATGTATGATAGAAAATTATACCGTGAAGATATTGAAGGCTCTTTAGCTCATGCTCAAATGCTCGCTAAACAAGGTATCTTGACAGAAGATGAGCTAAAACAGATTCAAGATGGTCTAGCTCAGGTAAAAGAGGAGATAGAATCGGGCGAATTTGAGTGGAATATCGCTGATGAAGATTTACATATGGGGATTGAAAAACGTCTTACAAGTATCATCGGTGATGCTGGAAAAAAACTTCATACGGCAAGAAGTAGAAATGATCAAGTGGCTGTTGATTTTCGTCGTTATGTTCTTCGAAAAAATCAGGAAATTCCTGAATTGATTAAGCTACTGATGAAAGAGATTAATGTTGTGGCACAGAAGCATGTTGAGACACTTTTGCCAGGTATGACACATCTTCAGCATGCTCAGCCTATTAATTTTGGATTTCATTTAGGTGCTTATCTTTCAATGTTTAAGCGTGATATTGAAAGATTTGAGAGTTCATTTGAGCGTAACAATATCTCTCCTTTAGGCTGTGCCGCATTAGCTGGTACTCCTCATAATATAGATAGAGAATATTCAGCAGAGCTTTTAGGCTTTGATAGTGTAAGCATAAATTGTTTAGATACAGTAAGCGATAGAGATTTTGCTTTAGAAGTTTTATTTAACATCTCTACATTAATGATGCATATTTCAAGACTTAGTGAAGAACTTGTAATGTGGTCTTCATACGAATTTGGTTTTGTTGAACTTAGTGATGAGTACTCAACTGGAAGTTCAATTATGCCTCAAAAAAAGAATCCAGATGTACCAGAACTTCTTCGTGGTAAAACAGGACGTGTTTATGGTTCTTTAATTGGACTTTTAACTGTAATGAAAGGTCTTCCACTTGCATACAACAAGGACACACAAGAAGATAAAGAGGGTGTTTTCGATGCAGTGGAAACTGCTGAAATTTCATTAGAAATTTTAAAAGAAGCAATTAAAACTATGCAAGTAAAAGCAAAAAATATGAATAGCGCTTGTAAAGTAGGGCATTTAAGTGCTACTGATTTAGCTGATTATTTAGTTGAAAAATGCGATATTCCATTTCGTGAAGCACACTTTATTACAGGAAAAGCAGTTGCAAAAAGTGAAGAGTTAGATATAGATTTAAGTGAAATTGAGCTTAAATATTTGCAAGAGATTGATGAGAGAATAAGCGAAGATGTGCTTGAATTTCTTATATTAGAAAATTCTATGAATGCTAGAAAATCTCAGGGTGGTACAGCAACACTTAGAACAAAAGAACAATTAGAATATTTTACGAATTATTTAGAGAGCAAATAAACTATGAAACTTAGAGTATCACATAAAGAAGATATGAAATTTGAGGTAAAAACTGCTAAGAGTAGTTTTATTATTGATTGTCCAACTATATCACCAGTTGAGTATTTTTTATCTGGTATTATTACATGTAGCGCTACAGATATAATTTTATTTCCAAAAAAACAAGGCTATAGTGTAACTGACTTAGTAGTTGATGGTGATGTGCTTAGAGCAGAAGATCATCCTAGAAAATTTGTAAAACTTCATTTAACATATGATTTTAAATCAGATGCCGATGATACTTTGGCTGCAAGATGGGTTATGGCTTCTGTTGAGACATACTGTTCAACAATTAATACTATTCGTGATACGACAGAAATTACTTATTCGATTACTCACAATGGAAATTTAATACGTGAAAATGAAAAAATGATTAGTGGTGGCGGAAGTAAGATAGATATGGGTGAAATAGAAGCTTGTCCTAGTTAGAGAAAAATCTCTAACTATAAAAAGTCTTTAGGGTCAGCATCTGTAAAATGTTCCCATTTTAATTTTGCACCGCCTAAAATATGGAAGTGTAAATGTTTAACTTCTTGTCCTCCATTTTCTCCAATATTTGTTATAACTCTATATCCACTTTTATCTATGTTTACTTTTTTAGCTACTTCTTGAATAAATTCTGTTATTCCAGCCATAGTTTCAGCACTCGTTTCATTAAAACTATCTACATGTAGTTTAGGAATTGCTAATATATGGACGGGAGCTTTTGGATTGATATCATGAAAGGCTAAAAAATTTTCATTTTCTAACTCAATAGTTGCATTGATTTCTTTATTTACGATTTTACAAAATAAGCACATACTATACCCTTGTTTTTACTTATTGTAACATATAAATATCTAAATGAAGCTATTTATAAATTAATTTTGACTATAATCGCTTTAAAATTAAAGAATTATGGAGACTCTATTGAAAGAGTGGTATACTAAAATACATGAAGCACAAAATGTTGAGATTTTAGAAGAAATTCGTTTGTCTGTATTTGGAAAAAAAGGTATTTTAGCAGCAGAATTTGCTAAAATGAAAACTGCCCCAAATGAACAAAAATCTCAAATAGCAAAAGAATTAAACAAACACAAACAAAATCTTATGAATGAGTTTACTGCAAAAAAAATTGCACTTCAAACACAAGAACTACAAGAGGCTATGAAAGCAGAAGCTATTGATGTTTCTATGTTTAGTACAAAAAGTTCGGCTGGAGCACTACATCCTGTAATGGAAACTATGGATAGGATTGTAGAATATTTTGCTTCTATGAACTTTAGTGTAAAAACTGGAAATATTGTAGAAGATGACTTTCATAATTTTGAAGCATTAAATCTACCGAAATACCATCCTGCACGTGATATGCAAGACACTTTTTATTTTAAAGATGAAATGCTGTTACGTACACATACCTCTCCTGTTCAAATAAGAACTATGCTTGAGAATAAACCTCCAATCCGTATGATTGCACCAGGTGCAGTATTTCGTCGTGATTATGATTTAACACATACTCCAATGTTTCATCAAGTTGAAGGTCTTGTTGTTGATGAAGAAGGAAAAGTCTCTTTTGCTAATCTGAAATTTATTTTAGAAGATTTTTTAAAGTATATGTTTGGTGATGTAGATGTGCGTTTTCGTCCATCATTTTTCCCTTTTACAGAACCTTCTGCGGAAGTAGATATATCATGTGTATTTTGTAAAGGTGAGGGGTGTAGAGTTTGTTCACATACAGGTTGGCTTGAAGTTTTAGGATGTGGAATTGTTGATCCTAATGTTTTTAAATCAGTAAAATATAAGAATGTGAGTGGCTATGCTTTTGGTCTTGGAGTTGAGAGATTTGCAATGTTAATTCATCAAATAGGAGATCTTCGTTCACTTTTTGAGGGAGATATTAAGTTACTGGAGCAGTTTCAATGATAGTTACTAGAAGTTGGCTAAATGAATGGATTGATTTAAACGGAATATCAACAGAAGATATAGCAAAAACTTTTAATTCAATTGGCTTAGAAGTTGATAGAGTAGTAGAGTATAGAACTCCAGATAAAATAGTTTTTGGTAAGGTTTTAGAGTGTGTTAAACATCCTGATGCTGATAAATTAAATATTTGTACAGTAGATATTGGTTCAACTGTTCGTCAAATTGTTTGTGGTGCTGCAAATGTAAGAGCTGGATTAGATGTTGTAGTTGCAACTGTTGGTGCAGTTATGCCTTCAGGACTTGTGATTAAACCAGTAAAATTACGTGGTGTTGATTCAGATGGAATGATATGTTCAGCTGGCGAAATAGGACTTCCCGACCTTGGTAAAGGAATTATGGAACTTGATTCAAGTATCGGTGATTTTAAAATTGGTCAGGAAGTATCGAAAAACCTCATTTTAAATGATGATTTAATTGAAATTGAATTGACTGCAAATAGAGGTGATTGTCTAAGTATTAGAGGTGTGGCACGTGATTTAAGTGCTGCATTTGATAGACCTATAAAAGAGTATATAGTTACAGATAATGATGAAAAGAGAGGTGTAGGTAGAATTCTTTCTCTTTCTCATGAGAAAGATTTAGCTATTAGTTTACGATACAAAGCTCTTGACATAAAAGAGTTAATTATGCCAATACTTCTAAAGCTAAGACTTGCGCAAATTGAGGAAAATAGGGAAACAGACATAGAATCTATTCTTCTTTATGTTACTCACAGTACAGGTGTTATATTTAGAGCGTATGAACGTAGCTTTTTCTCAAAAGAAGATATGAGCATATCAAAAGTTATTGTGAGTGAAAATGATAAAGGTTTCGCTTGTATCAAATCTCAAGATAATGAAATTGCTTCAATAATTGGTGTTAGTCAAAATGATGATTCAAAAGTAAAAAATGTAAATAGTACTGTTTTTTTAGAAGCTAGTTATATTCCACCAGATATTATTTCGAAAAAAATGGCTGATAATAAAGTAGAGTCTGATTCAATATTCTATAGAACTTCAAGGGGCAGTGAACCTGAATTAGAAGGTGGATTGTCTTACTGTATTGACCTAATAGAATCTTCTTCTAATTCTACTACTTTTAGTGGAACTATCGAGCACTTATACTCTTTTAAAGATAAAATAGTAACGGTAACAAAACAAGAGATAGATGATATTATTGGTGCAAATATCGACAAGTCTGTAGTAACTAAAATATTAAAAAATCTTGGATTTGATACATCAAAATCTTCAACAGATGTTTTTGTTATAAAGGTTCCTCAATTTAGACATGATATAGTAAATAAACAAGATATCATAGAAGAGATTGTGCGTATGGTTGGAATTGACAATATTCCATCAAAAGCATCTGTTTTACAAGAAGAGAATAGATTAGAAAATAATTATTTTGAATATAAAAAGCGTTCTATTTACAGACATCGTGCAGCGCAAAGTGGTTTTAATGAATCAGTGCATTTTGTTTTTGATGAAAAGAAAATTTTAAATGCTTATAATTTTGCTACAACCAATGATGATCTTGAACTGTTAAATCCAATAGTGCAAACCTTGGATACGCTTAGACCAACACTTTTAACTGGCTTGCTGAAGGCTACTTCTCAAAATGTGAAAAATGGTTATTCGAGTGTAAGACTCTTTGAAATTGGTGCTGTTTTTTCTCCATTAAGAGAAGAATCACTTAAAATGTCTTTTATATTTAGTGGTGATAAAGAGAATGAAAATTTATCAAACAAGGGAAAACCTTCTAAAGTAGATTTTTCATATTTTACTCAAAAGATAGCGGATGTAATAGGGGAAGTAGAACTTCTTAAGTATGAAACTACCCATAAACTTTCTCATTTGTATCAGTCAGCACAAGTAGTGCAAAATGGTGTTGTGATAGGAGAATTGTTCCGTGTTCATCCTGAAGTTGAAAAAGCTTATGATTTAGAGACAACTTTTATGTGTGAATTGGATTTTTCTCAAATAAAACATGAACTCAAAACTGCTAAAAATAGTTCTAAATATCAAGCCTCTTTTAGAGATTTAAGTATTATCACTCCTACTGATATTAGTTTTGAAACTATTAAAAATGTAATTAAAGCAAACGCAACTAAAGAGTTAATTAGATTTTATCCAGTAGATAAATATACAGATGAATCTTTGGGTGAAAATATTAGTTTGTCTATTCGTTTTGTCTTACAATCAGAAGAAAAAACTTTGGAAGAAAATGATATTACATCAACAATGGATAAAATACTTGAATCACTAAATAGTGAATTAGGAATTGGGCTGAGATGAGTTGTGTAAAAGTTTCTCCTGCTACTGTTTTTACACTTAATATTAACTCTATAGCACCTGATAAATCTATCTCACATCGTAGTGTGATGTTTGCAATGCTTGCTCAGGGTACAAGTGAGATAGAAAATTTTTTAAGAGCTGAAGATACTTTAAACTCCTTAGCGATTGTAAAAAATTTAGGGGCTAAAGTTGAGGATAATGGAGAAATCATAAAAATATCATCTGATGGTATTAAAGAGAGTTTTGAAATTCTTGATTGTGGAAATTCTGGTACAGGTATGAGACTATTTTGTGGACTTTTAAGCTCAGCAGAAGGTCATTTTATCTTAACTGGAGACAAATATTTACGTAAACGTCCCATGAAAAGAGTGACAGAACCTTTAATTAGCATTGGCGCAAATATTGATGGAAGAGAGGCTGGAAATTTAGCTCCTCTTAGTATTAGAGGTGCTTCTTTAAAATCTTTTAATTATGAAAGTAAAATTGCCTCAGCACAAGTAAAAAGCTGTATGCTCTTGGCTGCTTTGAGAGCTGATGGGATTTGTACATATACTGAACCAGAACTTTCTCGTGACCATACTGAACGTATGTTAAAAGGAATGGGTGCAGATATAAAAGTAGAGGGTTTAAAGACAACTATAGCTCCTTTAAAAAATTTACTTGCACCTTTAAAAATAAGAGTTCCATCTGATCCCTCAAGTGCATTTTTCTTTGCAGTTGCAGCTGCAATTACTCCTGAGGCTTCAGTTGTTTTAGAAGGAGTCACCTTAAACCCTACGAGAATTGAAGCTTTTAAAGTACTAGAAAAAATGGGTGCAAACATTACTTATGAAATAACTGCTGATAAATATGAGCCAATTGGAAATATTCATGTGAAGTATGCGCCTTTGCATGCAATTACAGTTGAGAATAATATCTCATGGTTAATTGATGAACTACCTGCTTTATCAATTGCTATGGCATCTGCAGAAGGTACAAGTATTGTTAAAAATGCTGAAGAATTACGTGTTAAAGAGAGTGATAGAATCAGTACTGTAGTTAATGGACTTCTATTGTGTGGTATTGATGTAAAAGAGTATGATGATGGATATGAAATTGTAGGTGGAAATTTACAAAAAGCTAAAGTTGATAGTGATGGAGACCATCGAATTGCAATGAGTTTTATAATTGCAGGTCTTAAATGCGGAATGGAAGTTAGCGATTTGGATTGTATAAATACCTCATTTCCAAATTTCTTTGATTTGATTGAAGAGATGACGAATTTAGAATTTGATTGAGATCTTAGAGTAAAAAGATTCTAGCCGATTGGCTTTAGTGTAGGAGAAAAATATGAAAATAGAATTAGCTGAAAATTATGGTTTTTGTTTTGGTGTAAAACGTGCAATAAAAATAGCAGAAGAAAATAAAAATTCTGCAACTTATGGACCACTAATTCATAACTCTAAAGAGATATCAAGACTTGAAAAAGATTTTCAAGTTGGTTTAACTGAAGACTATAAAACATTTAAACCTGGTGATAAAGCGATAGTGAGAACTCATGGAATACCAAAAGATGAACTAGCAGAATTAGAAGCAAGTGAGGTTGATGTTGTTGATGCAACCTGTCCATATGTAACTAAACCACAACAAATTTGTCAAGAGATGAGTGAAGCAGGATATGAAATAATAATTTTTGGTGATGAAGTACATCCTGAAATTAGAGGTGTGAAATCTTATGCAATAGATGGAGCAAAAGTTGTAACTTCTACAGAAGAATTAGAAAATTTAAAGTTAGGTGACAAAATTGCCTTAGTTGCACAAACGACTAGAAAAATTGAAGACTATATGAAGATAGTAAACTATCTTATGCCTCGTCATAAAGAGGTAAGAGTTTTTAATACCATATGTAATGCAACTTTTGAAAATCAAGAAGCAATACGTAAACTATCAAAAAAAGCTGATGTTATGATAGTAATAGGTGGCAAAAATTCATCTAATACAAAACAACTCTTTAGTATCTCAGCAGAAAACTGTGAAGATAGCTACCATATAGAAGATGAAAAAGATATTGATTTTATGTGGTTTAAAAATAAAGAACTATGTGGAATAAGTGCAGGTGCTTCAACTCCTGACTGGATTATTCAAAACGTAGTAAATTTAATCGAAAAAAGTATTCATTAAAGCTTCTTTTCTTATTTCTCTTATGATTTAATACCCATATAATCAAATTTTAGATATAATCACGACAATTTTTATGTAACAGAGGATAGGTAATGGCGTTCGATAACGAATCATTTGAAGAAGAAGAAAATTTTGCAGAGATGTTTGCTGCTAGTGAGAAGAAACAAGAAACAAGCCGTATAGTAGAGGGTGAGATTGTAGAAGTACAAGCTGATGAGAACAGAGCATTAGTAGGTGTGGGTGATAAACTAGAAGGTATTTTAAGCCTTGATGAAATCCGTGGTGAAGATGGTGAGCTTAAGTTTAATACTGGCGATAAAATAAAAGTAATGGTAATGGGATACTATAATGAGCGTCCTAAAATTTCTTATAAAAAAGTTTTAGAGCAAGAAAAAACTATTGAATTCATTGATGCGAACAAAGATGATTTCGAAGATTTAGTTGTTGAAGGTATTATTACTAAGAAAAACCGTGGTGGTTATGTAGTAGAAGCTGATGCAGTTTCTTTCTTTATGCCTCGTTCATTAGCTGCGTTTAAAGACACTGATGAAGTAGTTGGGCGTAAGATTAAAGCACAAGTAATTAAAATAGATCCAGCAGAAAATTCTATTATTCTTTCTCGTCGTAAACTTTTCAATGAAGAACGCAAAAAGAAAAAAGAGATAATCGATCAATTAATGGCAGAAGATGTTATTGTTGAAGGTGTTATCAAAAAAATCACTAGCTACGGAATGTTTGTAGATGTTGGTGGTGTTGATGGTTTAGTTCACTATAATGAAATAAGCTACAAGGGTCCAGTTAACCCATCTAAACTTTATAATGAAGGTGATATAGTGACTGTTAAAGCTATATCATATGATAAAGATAAACGTCACTTATCTCTTTCAATTAAAGCTGTTCAACCAGATCCATGGGCTGAAGTAGAATCTGAATTAGATGAAGGTGATACAATTACTGTTACTGTTTCTAATGTAGAAGCATATGGTGCTTTTGTTGATCTTGGAAATGACATAGAAGGTTTCTTACATATTTCAGAAATTACTTGGAATAAAAATGTTAAAAATCCTAATGACTATTTAGAAGTAGGACAAGAAATTGATGTTGAAGTTATAGAAATTAATTCTAAAACTCATAAACTTCGTGTTTCATTAAAACGATTACTTCCAAAACCATTTGATGAATTTTTGAAAAACTATAATGAAGGTGATGTTGTAACTGGTACAGTTACTTCTTTAACTGATTTTGGTGCATTTGTTCGTATTGATGGTGTTGAAGGGCTTTTACATAATCAAGATATTTCTTGGGATAAAAATACTAAAGCTAGAGAAGTACTAAAATCTGGTGAAGAAGTAGAAGTTAAAATCGCTAAAATCAACGCTGAAGATCAAAAAATATCTCTAAATCGTAAAACTTTACTAGAATCACCAATAGACAAATTTGCTCTTACACATAAAGTAAATTCAGTTGTTAATGGAACTATCCGTGACATCAAAGATTTTGGTGTTTTTGTTTCATTAGAAGATGGTGTAGATGCACTTATTCGTGATGAAGATTTAACTCCACTTGTTAAAGAAGAGTTAGAAATTGGTCAAGAAATAGAAGCAGCAATTGCTAATATTGATACTCGTCGTGATCGAATCCGTTTATCTGTTAAAAAATTAGACTATATCAAAAATCAAGCTATTCTTGAAGAAATAAATGATAATGAATCACACTCATTAGGTGATTTAATAAAAGACAAACTTAAATAAGTTTATTATTTAAATGCAAAAGTTTATAAAATGGTTTGCTCCTTTTGTTGCAATTGGAGTGGCTATTTTTATAACTTTCTTTTTGGTGTCTATCAACTCAGAAGAGTTGTTGATAGATAATGAACCTCTTGGTTTACAAACTAAAATAAAAAAAGAAAATTCGGGTGAAAGTTGGCTTAACCATTTTTCAAAATCTGAAAAAACTGGTCATTCATTTCCTGTGAATGAAATTTACGTAAAAGTAGATTTGAATGAAAAAATAACTAAAACTATTACTTATAAATTATCTGCAAATTTTAAAGACCCGTACCAATTATTTTGTTTAAAAGAAGAATTGGATAGTCATAATTTAAAATATTTTTTAAAAAAAGATAATCAGGGTGTAGATTTACTTATTTATTCACAAAACGTTGATAAATTAAAAGACTTAGTGAAAGTACTAAAAAATTATAAAATCATAGCTCAAATTGAGTTATATAAAGAGGAATATTAAAATGCAAAAATATACTGTAGTCGTTTGTGATCATATCCATGAAGCTGGTCTTAAAATGCTTCAAGATGACGATAATATTAATTTCGTTATGGCGGCTGATATCGATAAAAAAGAGTTAGTTGAAAAGATTATTCCAACTGCTGATGTAGCAATAACTAGAAGTTCAACTGATGTAGATGAATTTTTTATAGAGCATGCTACAAATATGAAAGCAATAGTTCGTGCTGGTGTTGGAGTTGACAATGTTGATATGGCTGGATGTTCTAAAAAAGGTATCATAGTAATGAATGTGCCAACTGCTAACACAATCGCTGCAGTTGAACTTACTATGACTCATATGCTTTCATGTATGAGAATGTTTCCATACTCTCATGACCATCTTAAAAACCAAAGAATTTGGAAGCGTGAAAAATGGTATGGTTACGAGCTTAAAGGGAAAAAATTAGGTATTATTGGTTTTGGTAATATTGGTTCTCGTGTGGCAAAACGTGCAAAAGCATTTGAGATGGATATAGTTGCGTTTGATCCTTATATCAATCCTTCAAAAGTTACAGACTTAGATATGACTTATACTAAAAATTTCGATGATATTTTAGCTTGTGATGTAATTACTATTCACACTCCTAAAAATCAAGAAACTATAGGAATCATAGATAAAGAAGAGATAGCTAAAATGAAAGATGGCGTAGTCTTAGTGAACTGTGCAAGAGGTGATTTATATAATGAAGATGCATTATATGATGGACTAAAATCAGGTAAAATTCGTTTTGCAGGAATTGATGTATTTGGAAAAGAGCCAGCAATTAATAATAAACTGCTTGATTTAGATAATATTGTTGTTTCACCACACTTAGGTGCAAATACATATGAGTCTCAGTTTAATATTGGTACTCAAGCTGCTGAGAATGCTATATCTGCAGCAAAAGGCATTGCTTATCCAAACGCAATGAATTTACCAATAGATGAATCTAAAATACCTGCATTTGTTAAACCATTTTTAGAGATGGGACAAAAAATAGGATTTTTAGAGTCTCAAATAAATAAATCTCAAATTATTTCTATTAAAGTAAAAGGTCAGGGTGAGATTGCTAAGTATGTTGATTCTCTTGCTACATTTGTGACTGTTGGTGCGATGAGTCATAGTAATGAGTCTATCAACTATGTAAATGCAGATTTTATTGCTAAAGAGAAAAATATCGAAGTAGAGACAGTTAATCTTGGAGATTCTAAAGTTTATAAAAATCTTATCACGATAAAACTTACAACGAGTGAAGGTACTACTTCTATCTCTGCTACTATTTTTGAAGATGGTCTTCAACGTATCGTATCTATAGATGGTTTTGATAATGAGGTAGCACTCAAAGGTGATATGATACTCTTTAAAAATAGTGACGTTCCAGGTGTAATTGGAAGTGTAGGAACAATTTTATCAAATAACAATGTCAACATCTCAGATTTTTCTTTAGCTAGAAATGAGAATCAAGAGGCACTTGCTGTCATTCTTGTTGATAATGCAGTTAATGATACTACTCTTAGTGAATTAGCTTCTTTAGAAGCTTGTGTAAGCGTTCATTACGCTCGTTTATAATCTTTCATATATAATCTCTTTTTAGTATCGACCTCTTTTGAGGTCACCATAAACTTTTTTTATTTATATTAAAGCTTAAAAACGATTTCTGGTTCCATTTTTAAAATAGGACGTATACTAATGAATACTGCAATAATACTTACAATTAATACCCCTAAAAAGCCAAATAGAGGTGCAAACCACATCATTCTAAAAGGAAAACTAGCACTAGATATAGCTTGACCAAACAGAGTAGCTATGCCTATGCCTATTCCACTTCCTACTATTGCTGCTACAAAAGCTTGAGTAAGTATCATATTTGTTAATTGTTTTGTGGAAGCTCCCATTGCTTTTAAAACGGCATATTGTTTTATATTTTCATAAGTAAACATATAAAGCATTACCCCCGTAACGCCAAAACCTACAAGCATTGCTAATATAACCATATTCACCATGTCTCCAACATCTTCGGAGTTTAGCATGTACCACATTACTGTCTCTTTTTTAAATTCATCATTTGTAATGGCTTTGAAACTTGTTTGAGCAGAAATATTTTTTGCAAGTTCTTCAGCAGAAATATTTTTTGTTGGACGAACCATAATAAATGTAAGATACCTTTGTTCCCCTGGAATTAATCGTTTGAAATTTGATGCTGTCGTATAGAGTAACGGTCTTGGTGGAAATCTTGGTATAGTGTGTGAAATATCAGCGACTATAACTCTTTTATCATTTATTAGTAGCTCATCTCCATAGTGTAATTTTCTAGTAGGAATATCAAGATGAGGGGCACCATAAGGCCATATATCTTTTTCGTAAAGTGGGGTTTGCAACTTACCATTTGTACCACCACTATCAACAATTACACTCTCTGGAATACGAAGTAGATTATCAGGCTGTGGTGCACCGCTGAGAGAAGCATCATCTACGCCTATAATTCCAAAAGATTGAAAAGATCCATTTGGAAATCTTGCAGTTACATCTCCCATATATAAGGGTAAAGCATAATCTACACCTTTAACACCACGAACAATACCTAAGGCAGAATTACTCATATTTATAGTAGCTTCAGTAGAACTTACTGCTTTATCCATTACCCAAACACTAGCTGTTGGATTTTCAGATATGAGTGCAAAACCTCTTGTCATAAATCCTGCAAAGTAACTCATAGCAAATGTAACTAAAAATGCAGTAAAACTGATTCCGATAAAAAGTCCAAGATATTTTGTTTTATCATGCATTAACATCTCTATAGCAACTCTAAACATTATTGACCTTTAGTAGTTTGTATAAATACATCAAGCATTTCACCTACATAAAGAAGAAATTTAGGCTTATTTTCAATAGTGTAAACAACCCGCAATACTCTTGTATCTGTTTGTTCAGTAGAACGTCCTGTTAAATTCTTTTTAGATGCGATAAATGGGATAGTATAAAGATATTTTAGGGTTATTTTTTGTTTTTGATTTCCTCTTACATATGCAACTGCATGAGCATTCTTGACAAATTTCCAACTATCAAATTCATTGATATTTACTTTGATATTTAGTTTATTGTCTCCTAAAATAAGTGCTTTAGAATTTTTTGTAAAGTAAGAGCCTTTTGTAATATTTGAGCGTAAAATTACGCCATTCATAGGTGCATAGACTTTATAGAGTTTGAGTTCATTTTGCATTGCTATTAATTTTTGTTTTGAGAGTATTAGATTCTCTTTCGCTTCATGATAGGTATCTAAAAATTTTGTATATTTTTCATTTGTAATTATATTTGATGAGAGTTTTTTCATCTTTTTCATGATATTAAGCTGATGTTTTGCACTTTGAAGTTTTGCAGCGGCAACATTTATTGCAGCTTTTAAAATAGGAATATTTACTCTTTTTGTACTATCATCTATCTCAAAAAGCAGTTTATTCTTTTTGATTTTATCTCCACTTTGTATATAAACATCTTTGATGATACCCGAGACAGCAGAACCTACATAAATATTTTTACTCCCTGCTTCAATGACTCCCGTTCCTGCTAAAAAAGATTTGTATGGAAGTTGCAAAGAGGGAAGAGGAACATTGTTACCAGACTTCTTTAAATCTCCATAATATACACTTCCAACACCAATAAGTATGCCAATAATAGAGATAAAAATAAGTATAAAAAAAGTTTTCATGATGCTACCTTTACAAGCTTTCCATCTTCCATATGCACTATTTTATCAGCATATTTGTATATTCTATTATCATGTGTCACTACAATCATACTCACCCTCTTTTCTTTTATGATTTTTGTTAAAAGCTCCATTATAATTTGCCCTGACTTATGATCTAAACTGCTTGTTGGCTCGTCGCAGATGACAAATTTTGGATTATGAACTAAAGCCCTTGCAATAGCTACTTTTTGCTGCTCTCCACCACTTAAATTATTTGGTTTTATATCCTCCTTTGCGTGCAAACCTACCGCATTGAGCATTGTTCTTGCCTCTATAAGTGCTTTTTCTTTTTCAACATTAGCAATTATAAGAGGTAGTGCTACATTATCAATGGCGGTGAGTGAAGGTAAGAGATTAAAAGCTTGAAAAACAAAACCAATATTTTCTCCACGAAATGCAGTTAGTTGTTCATCGTTCATAGTGCTTATCTCTTTACTTAGCACCTTACAAGAACCACGTTCAAAACTTAAAAGTCCACTTAAAACTGATACAAATGTAGTTTTTCCACAGCCAGAAGGACCAACAAGCATAAGAAGTTCATTTTCATAAATATTGAGTGTAATACCTTGCAACGCCTTTACCTCTGATTCACCAGAATTAAATGTTTTTATAATATTTTTACACTCAATAATAAGTTTATTCATAAATCCAACCTTGCGATACAGCATTGATAATGCTCACCTCCAAACTTTCTTGAGTTTTCATATTTATTATATGTTTTTTTATATCTAGAGCTTGCTTTAAAACCTGCAGATAAGTATTAAAATCAACATACTGTTTGAGATATGCTTTTTGTATTGTTATTTCACTTGTTTTGAAATCATTGAGTGCATTTTCTAAAATTATAAGTTGTTTTTTTGCATTTATGTAGGCTTGAAAATGTTCTATATACTCTTGTTCTCTTTGTAATTTATACTCTATATTTTGTGTTTGTTGAGCTAGTGCTGTTACTTTTAAAGCTTCTGCTTCCTTAAAGTGACCACCGTTAAGAGGCAGGTGAAGAGTTGCACCAAAAGAGTAATTGTTACCATATGAGGTCGGGTCATCAAGTTTTTGGTATGCTACTCCAACATCAAGAGTAGGGATGTATGTAGTGTTAAAACCTTTAGATTTGGCAAGAATTTTTTTAGCACTAAGTTGGTTGATATGTTCTTTTGGATTATAGAATAAAAAATCATTTTTTGTATAGAGCAGTTGCGTTTGTGTAAGTATTGGAATTATTTCATTTGGAGCATATATCTGAAGTTGCTTTTTCATTTTTGTAAGATTTTGTATTTGTGAAACTATTTTTGTTTTAAGTGTTGTTAATGTATTTTTAAATCTTAATATTTCAAGTTTTGTTATATCTCCATTTTTCGCTAAAGAGACTAATTTTTTATAAATATTTTGCTGTGTATTGTAAAGTTCTTGATGGAGTTTAAGTTGAGATGATGTGTTGTTGTAAAGTGCAATCATATTTGCTAAAGTTATAAAAAGCTTTTCCTTTTTAAGATTGAGCCTACTCTTTTTTACTTTTGTATCTAAACGCAGTGTTTGGATTTTATAGTTGTTTTTTCCAAAGAGATCTAGTGTGTCATGAAGGGAAATATCTGTAGTAGCAAAACTACCTGCTGAACTTGGTAAAAATTGTGCATAAGTTTTTGAGTAACTAGCATCGGCACTGAAGTTTGCGTACTTTGAGTAAGTAACAGCAGTTTGAGAAGTTTTATTTGCTTTTTTATAAAGAGTATAGCTTTTATCATATTGTAGATTTTTGAGTGCTACTTTATAAAAGCTTGTCATATCTGCATGAGCTGTAAATGCCATAAGCAATAGTGCTACTGATTTTTTTAGCATAATTATTTATCCTATTAAATTTGTTTTTCTAGAACATCGACAAGAGATAAATCCATCAATGCAAGCATTTTCATCATCTCTCTATCATGTTCTATTGTAGCATGTAAAAGAGCTTTAAAGAGCAAATCAAAAGTATCTATTAGATTTTCATCCTTTATGTTGTTTCTCAAAAACATCCAAGACTTTTTAGCCTCATTAATAATACTTTGCAATTGTGCATAGTCAACACTTCCTTTACTTAAATGTGACAAAAGCTCAAATCCTATTCCATCTAAATTCTCTATATGTATTTGATTTACTACATATTCACTATAGTTAAAGTTATTTACAATACTTTTAAATATAGAAGTAGAGACAAGTGCAATATCAGAGTAGTTTTGAGTTTTTATCAAAGTTTGTATTTTATCAATATCTGCTACCACTTTTTGATAAGCCACCGCATTAATCGACTTTTTTAAAAGTTTTGAAGTTTTAAGTTCTTGAATATTTTTATACCTATTTTCTACATCTTGAGTATTTTTATCAAGCGCATACTCTATCATATCTTCAAAAGGTGAAAGTAATGTATCTAATATCTTTAAAGCAGTTTGTTTTGCTTCAGCTTTTTCTTCTGATTTCTCTTGAATCTGCAACAAAGCTCTGTAACTCTGCCAACCTTCATCACTATCTGGCACTGATTGTGCAATAAGTGAAGAAGTAAGAAATAGCAATGCTATGGTTACATATTTAAAATTTTTCATAAAAAGCTCCAAATGACCAATTCTTATCATTATAGAGTTTTTGGATGAAATGAAAATGAAAATTTATTATCCAGAAAGATAATATTAATTAATTTTCATTTCATTTTCAAAGATAAAAATGATAAATATATTCAACTTGACAGACATTTGCATTGTATATTTTTAGATTCTACCTCTAATAATACTTATATTAAAGGAGCTGAAAATATATTATATAAACTTCAAAAAGAGCATTTAAATAACTTTTATTTCTCTACAGTTAATTCTGAAAACTATAATTTTGATGAATTTCAAATGACAAATAAATTACTTGATATTCTTCAGTGTGCTTTGAAACATAATTCTTGTAATATTGTCATAGACATTGAATATATGAAAGAGCTTAAAACTATAATTTAAAAATCACCTTCACGATAGTTCCATTTCCTTCATCAGACTCTATCTCTATATCTCCAACATGCATCAAAACACTATTTTTGACAATACTAAGCCCCAATCCAAACCCATCAATTTTTTTATTTCTAGAACTATCAACTCTGTAAAATCTCTCTGTTATTTTTGATAGGTATTTTTTTTCTATCCCTATACCTTCATCTTTCACTATAAAATGGATTTTAGAATCTTTATAAAGTAAAACAGAGATTTTTTTATCATCTGGTGTATACTTTATAGCATTATCAATAATATTGCTAAAAATAGACTCCATTAACACTGGATTAGCTTGCATTACAATAGGTTCTATCACTTCTATATCGAGTTTGATATATTTTTCTTGGAGTTGTATTTGGAACTTATCAATTACTCCTATAAGTAATGAATCAAGCGAACACTCTTCAAACGAATCTTCTATATTTTCTTGTGTGTATTTTGTAAGAAGTAGAAGCTGTTTTACTATAAACTCAATTTGTTTAGATTGTGTTTGAATAGTTTCTAAACTATTCTCATATTCGCTAGGTTCCCTTCTCTTTCTCAGAAGTAACTCTATTTCTCCTTGAATGACGGTGAGTGGTGTTTTAAGCTCATGGGAGACATCAGAATTAAACCTATCTAAACTCTCTATTCCCTCTTGTAGCCTCTTTATCATCGCATTAAAAGAGGTAACAAGCTCTTTTATCTCATCATCCTCTTTTGGAATCTCTATACTCTTTGTAAATTTAGTTACACTGATGTCTTGAGTCGCATTTATGAGCTTATTTATGGGTAATAAGATTTTATCTAACATTTTACTTGCTAAAAAAATAAATATTAGAAGTAAAATAGGAATAAGAAAGAGCAAAATATCTTGGAAGTTTTCTATTTTATTGTCAATGTCTTTTTGAAAAACCATAATCTTTTTTGTGCCAATTTTTTCTATATAAAGGGCATCTATATAGTCATCATCTTGGGTATGCTCTAATATAAAAAAATGCTTTTTTTGATGCAAGTAATGTTGAAAGTTTTGTAAGGTAAAATCACTGTTTTTGATTTTGATTTTACCATCTTTAATTATAGCAATGCCAATATTCTGTGTTGCTATATGGTCTTCATATTTATGTGCTAAAAACTCAAGTTTGCTCTTAATATTGTTATTTATACTTTTATCTAAGAAGTAATTAAAAGAGAGTGAAAAAAGTGCTAATACAACAAATGAAATAGTTCCAAACCAGATAAGTACACGAGTTTTTAGAGAGTTAAATTTCAATTTTATACCCCAAACCACGATTACTTTTTATAAGCTCTTTGTCTAGCTTTTTCCTCAGATGATAAACGGTTACCTGAATCACATTGGAATTGATATACTCTTGATTGTTCCATAGTTGCTCTTCTATCATGGCATTTGAAACATAGGCATTTTTATTTTTAAGGAGAAATAGAAGTAGTTCATACTCTTTTGCCGTTAGCTCTATACTTTGCTTATTTTTTGTTACTATTTTACTATCACTGTTTATCTCTATATCGCCTACTTTAAGAAGAGTAACACCTTGTGAAAAATTCCTACGATAGAGTGCCTCTACTCTTGCTTCTAGCTCTGCAAAAGAGAATGGTTTTGAGAGATAATCGTCTGCACCATGCTTTAAGCCCATTACTTTATTTTCTATTTCCCCTTTAGCACTGAGTATGATAGTTGGTGTTTTGATATTTTTCTCTCTGAGAGAGCTTATAACCTCTATACCATTTTTTAGTGGAAGCATCCAATCAAGTATAATTACATCATAACTATTTATAGATGCAAGATACTCCCCATCGTCACCATCCATAGCACTATCAATAACATAACTATCTTTATTAAAAGCTCTTTGTAAAAGTGAAAGTATGTTTTCATCATCTTCTATTATGAGTAGTTTCATATTTTAATTGTATCCAAGATTTAATTTGTATATCCTCAAGTGAGGCAAAAGCGAAAAAAGGAGAATAAATGAAATTTGATATAATACTGTTGTCTCACTTGAGAATATTGATTACCACTGATAACTTAGACTTAGTTCTTTGAAATCACTATCTACAATTGGTGTAACTTGTAAATTTTTATATGGACTTACAAAATACCAACTAGAGAGTATTCCAAGTGCAGCTCCTGCATATACTCTACTATATCCTGCAAATGTACTTGATGTATGAGCAGATAGAAATGAGTCTGTATTGTCACTATCTGGTCTTTTTTCCTTAACTGTATATTTTAAAATATAGGTCGCTCCCATAGTAGAACCATAACTTTTATAAAACTGTATCTTCCCATCTTTATCACCAAGATAAAGAGATGTGCCATAAGCACCAACAGGAACTGCAATAGATAAAATATCACCTATGGTTTCTGTTGTCTTTTTTGCATAAATAGAATTGCTTATTCCTAAAAATATTATAACTAAGATAGTAAACTTTTTCATGAAATCCTCATTTTGTTTTAATGAGGAAGTTTATGATGTGAAAATGAGATAAAAATGAAAAGCTATGGGTTAATTTTGGTTACCTTGTAGTTAACATTTAAACCATCAACCAAAACTTTAATGTAGTGAAAAAATCCCCCTTTTTTTAACGGTGCACCAGCGCCACCAGAGATGATAAAAGGGGTTTTATGCCAAAATCCACGATAAAAAGAGTGAATATGAGAGCAAAAAAGCATCGTTACATTCTCCTCATCAAAGAGTTTGTTGAGTATTTGTGCTTGCTCAATATTTTCTAAACTATGCCCTTGTTTATATTTTCCATTTTTTGGATCATAAAGTGGAATATGTATAAATACAAATCTGTTTGTATATTTTTGGGATTTTTGTAGCTCTTGTTTAAGCCAAGAAAATTGCTTCAGACCAACTCCTTCATCATCGGCATCATCTACAATAATAAAATAGTTATTTTTAAGTGCAAATGAAAAATATGTTTTGCCAAATATCATTTTATAGTTATCCTCATCCTCAAATAAGCCAATTCCATGATTCCCTATAATACTCACAATAGGTTTTTTAGATGTTTCAATAAGAGAGAGATAATTTTTAAACATAAATTCAAAACTATCTGAGACCAAATCACCATTGTTGATTGAAAAAAGTATCTCGTTGTCGTTATCGACACTCTTAATGATAGATGAGAGGATATCATCTCTGCCTCTATTGTCTCCATAAGCTGCAAATGAAAAACTTTTGTTTGTATCTTTGTTGCTTTGTATATGTTGTATCATAGCATCATTGTAGGTCTGTGCAAATACAGATATGACAAGGATAAGAAGAATGCTTATATATTGCATTTATCGAGCCTTTATAAAATAAAAAAAGAGTGGGATGATGTAGAGGTTAATAACTATGGCAAACAGTAAACCTCCCATAATAGCAATCGCCAAATCTTGAATAATTTGCGTTCCCGTTCCGATAGCAAGAGCAATAGGCAGCAGTGCCAAAGCATTTGATACCATAGTCATAAGGATTGGTTTTGCACGAAGGGCTAGTGCATCTAGTTGTTGCTCTATCTCATCGCTTCTGTTTTGTAAATTCATCTGATAAAAATCAAATATAAGTACATTGTTGTTTATCACGATACTCAGCACTATTAAAATTCCCATAAACGCCATAATGTCAAGTGGCTTTCCTGTAAGATATAAAGCTCCTAAAACTCCTGTAGTTGTGAGGATTAATGCCATAAGTATGCTGAGTGCTATACGAAGAGAACTAAAGTTAAGCAACAATCCTATAAAAATGATAGTAATAGCAAAAATAATAACCAAACTCATCTCTTTAAAAGATTTTTGTTGTTCTTTGTAAAATCCACTTATATCTGTTGTGATGTTATCAGGTAAGCCTGCATTTGAAAGAGAAGTTTGGATATTTTTTACTACTCCACTCATATCGTTTCCTCTGAATCGCACTCCTAATACACATACAGGAGAGAGGTTGTAGTGTGTTATCTCTGCTACTCTGTTTTTGTAGCTTATATCTACTAACTCTTTGAGAGGAATTCTCTCTTTAAGCATTGGTGAATAGATTTTAAGAGTGGTTTTAAGATACTCTATCGGGTCAATATTTGGACGACTCATAATCACTCTAAGGTTTGTAAGTTTTTCGCCATTGGCAATACTTGCAACCACTTCACCATAGTAGAGTGAACGAATCTGAGTTCTTATCATTGCTTCATTTATACCATATCGAGAAAGTGCTATACTTTTTACTCTAATATTAATTGAAGGAGAGGCATAAGAGGTAAGAACATTTACCTCTTCAACATCTTTTATAGTTTTAAGTTTTTTTTGTAGTTTATACCCCTCATGTGTGAGTTCATCAGGATTTGAGCCATAAAGCATTACGGTAATAGGTGCTTCTGCTCCCATGATATCACCGAGTCTATCTTCCAAAACTTGGGAAAGTCCGAGTTCTACTATGTTTGGTATTTGTGCTTCTATCTTACTTCTTAATTCATCTATCACTTCAAAACTACTGCGTTTATGATGTGTTTTAAGTGTGACAAGAAAATCTCCATTATTTATGGGAACACTAAGCCGACCAAGTCCTGTTCCTATTCGCATACTCCAACCATCTACATCTTTTACAGAAGAGATAATTTTTCCTATCTGCCCAAACTCCTCTTGCGATTGTTGGAGTGTTATATCTGTTGGCAAAACCAAATCAACAACAATATTTCCCTCATCCCACTCTGGTAAAAAAGTGGATGGAGTATGGAGATAAAGATAAGCAGAAGTTGCAAGGGAAACTAAAATAATTGGCAATGAAATCCAAGCATATTTGAAACTTTTTCGTAAGAAACCAATATATTTATCTATGTACTTTTGCATAAAATCTTCATGCTTATTCGTAGTTTTTGGAAGTGCAAGATAAGCGATGATTGGAGTAAGGAATATGGCTATAACTTGAGAGACAAGATAAGTAACAACTAAAACTATTGCCAACTGCTTAAAAAACTCCCCAACTATCCCACTGACAAGGAGAAGTGGAATGAAAATAAGAACTGAAAGTGTAGTCGCTACAATCATTATAGGCAGAATCTCTTTTGCACCTTTAATGATTGCATTTTGTTTTGTTTCACCATTTTCATAATGGCGTTCAATATTTTCTATAACTATAAGCATCTGATCTATCAGCCCACCAAGAGCTGCTACCATTCCACCAAGAGAGAAGATATTAAAATCTATTCCTAAAAGCTTCATCCCAATCATTGTTATAAAAAAAGTGACAGGTATAATAACAAGGGCGGCTAAAGAGAGTGTGAATTTTCTTAAAAAGAAAAAGACTATAAGCACTGCGATAATAGAACCAAGAGCTATAGCATCTATTACACTTCCTACAGCCTCTTTTATAAACTCCGTCCCATCATAATACTTTTCTATGTGTATACCATCATTTAAGAGTTTTTTATTAAGTTCGTCTACCTTTTGGTTAAAAGCTTTTTGCACAGTTACAGCATTTGCATTTGGCTGGCGAAGCAGGTCAAATACTACACTGTTTTTGTATCTGCTAGATGATGAAAACTGTTTAATAGGATTTTCTTGCTCTAGCATAAGTGCCAGACTAGAGAGTTTTATGCTTTTTTTATTACCAAGATTAATGTTTAAATTTAGAAGTTCATTTGCATTTTCTCTTTTTTGATTGAGCGATAAGATATATTGAGTATGTTTAGAGTTTATTAGACCTAAAAAATCTATGCTATTTTGGGCTTTAAGTTGTCTAATAATGTCATCAATATTAAGCTTATACTCTGCTACTTTTTTGCTATCAAGTACAAGTTTGTATTCACTCCATACAGGGGCTTTCATCTCTATGTCAAAAACACCATCAATGCCTAGCATTACAGGTTTTAATTCATAGTAGAGTTTTTCTGTAAGTTTTGCACGAGAGATATTATCTGAACTTATGGTGTAGATAGAGACAGGATACATACTCGGTGTTGCTTGTCTTATAGTAATTTTTGCATCTTTACTTATGGAATTTTTTATATCTGCCATACGAGCTTGTACAAGTTGATATGCTAAATAAGGGTTAATGCTCCAGTTAAAGTAGATGTTAATATCAGTCGTTCCTACTGATGTTGAAGAGACTATCTTTTGCACATCCTGAACAGTTTTTAGAGCCTCTTCACTTGGTTTCGTGACTGCGTAAAGCATTTGAGATATGGGAGCATGTCCATTGTCTATACTGACCTCAATACGAGGGAAAAATATATTTGGAAGTACTCCTTGTGGGATAGTAGTTGAGACTTTATAACCAATGCTTGCTAAGAGTGTAACAATGAGAATAATCGCTAATTTATTTGTAAGAATATAGCGATAAAAACCTTTTTTCTCCTGCATTACTTCACACTCACTTCTAAGTTATCATAAAGCATATAAGCATTTTTAAGTGCTACTTTTGCGTTCTTTGGAAGTGTGTTTTTAATAAGAGCATTGTTTAGCATATCTTTTCTAATCTCTATAAAAAAGATATGAGCAATATTTTGTTTATCAATAAGATATATAGCAGGATGATTATCTCTCAAAACAATAGCCTCTTTTGGAATTAAGGTACCATGTAGTTGTTTTAATACAATTTTCGCACTCAGTTGCAAATTTAAAGGTAATTTAACATTTGGTTTAACAATGACTTCTACGAGGTTATTAGAAGTTTTTTGAAGAATATTAATAACTTTTGCATTACAGTTTTCGTAACTACTAAATAATTGTACTTGCATATCTTTCTGAATTTTTGCTGCATAACTACTATCTACAAAAAGTTTCACAAGATTATCATTATCAATTAATGTTGCTATATTTGATCCATAATTGATATAGGAGTTGTCAGCTACAAGATTTGTGATTATTCCCTGTTTTACTACTTTAATAATTGAATTCTTTTGCTCTAACAGGAAGGTGTTATACTCATTTTGTGTAGTGTTATGAAGCTCCCTAAGTTGTTCGTAGGCAATTTTTTCATCCAAATAACTATTTTTTGAACCGACACCTATTGTATATTTTTCTTTTATAATTTGAAGTTTTAATTTAAAAGAGTTAAGTTCTTGTTTTTGTAGATTAAGAATTTTATGTAAAGAGTGCAGTTTTTCATCTCTTGGTACATTGCTAATTGTAGCAATAATTTCATTTTTTGATACAACACTATTTTGAAAAGTTTTTAAATGGATGATGCCTGATGTTTTTGCTGTGATAGAAAATTTATTTTTTGATACGACTACTGCGTTTGCTTCAATAGTGAATGGAAGTTTTTTTACTGTAGGATTTATTATACTGACATTGACAGAGGATGAAAATGCGGATAGGGTAGTTAATATAAATAATAATATTTGTTTTAACATTGAGAGATTCCTTAATAGCTATTCATATAATAGAGTGATAAAATGAAATGAAAATGAATTGTGGAGGACTTTCAGATATAAAATCTGAAAGTTTATGTAAGAGAGCTATACAGGTTCTTCTACAGATACAGCTTTTTTCTCATGGAAATGAAAATGAGTTTCTAAGTCAGACATATTTAAGAGAACTGGAACAACAATTAATGATGCTACAACTGCAGCTATAGTTCCGAAAATTAGTGATACACCAAGACCACCAAATACAGCATCACTTGCAAGTAGTGTAGAAGCAAGTATAATAGCTACTGCAGTTAAGAAAATAGGTTTAGATCTTGTTGCACTAGAATATGCAATTGCTTCAGCTTTTTTCATACCTTTTTCATGCATTAAAGATTTTGTAAAATCAATTAATAGAAGAGAGTTACGAGAACTGATTCCTATTAAAGCAATAAAACCAATCAAAGATGTTGCAGTTAAAAAGAATGTATCTGCTGTGAAGAGATTCATAATCCAATGACCAACAATTACACCTATAATGGAAAGAAATGAACCTAATAAAATGATTCCACTGATAGTATAGCTTTTATAGTAGATAACCATAAGTAAAAAGATTAGAATAAGTGCAGCTATAAACGCAGCTCCTAAGTCTCTAAAGGTATCTAGCGTTACTTTCATCTCTCCATCCCATTTTAAATCATATGTATAACCAGTTTGTTTGTCTTGTAGTCTTAAATCAAAAAGACCTGTTTTAGTTATATCATACTCATTTGAAAATGTATCAATGATTTTACTTCTCGCTTCGATTAATGGATAGACTTGAGAAAGCATATCAGTTTCAGCTAATACATTAGTCATTTGATGTAAATCTTTACTCATGATTAGAGGATTTGATTTTTTAGGCTTAATTGTTACAAGTTCTGTAACTGGAACCATCATACCCATTTTATTCATTAGTTTTAGAGATGATAGCTTTACTTTTACAGAGTCAATGTCTTTTTTTGTAAACCTTTTTGAATCTTGAGACAATGATAAAAATAGAGGTATTTGATCATCAAATTTATCAGAATTTTTTACAGCTATATTCATACCTTCAAAGGCAAGATATAAGATATTATTTAACTGTTTTACAGATACTCCAGATTTAGTTGCTTTTGTACTATTAACTGTAATTTGAAATGTATCATAAATCTCATCTTCCATTACATCAATGTCAACAAGTCCTTTAGTAGAGCTAAATACAGTTTCAACTTTTTTTGCTAGTTTTCTAATTCCGTCCGTATCATCACCATATATTTCTGCAACAATAGCAGATAATGTTGGTGGACCTGCTGGCGGTTCAACAAAAGAAATTTTTGTATCTGGATATATCTTTTCACATGTTTTTTGAATAAGTGGACGCATTCTTTGAACCATTAAGTATGATGGCTCTTCTCTTTCATGTTTTGCAGTAAGGTTAAGAACAATTTCTGCTACATTTTCTGCATTTTTAAATTGACTACCTTTAATAAGACCTGCAAAATCAAGAGGTGAACCCATACCTAAAAATACTTCAGTATTTAAAACTTCTTTCTCTTTTATTACAAAACTACTTACACACTCTGTAACTTGTTTCGTTTGTTCAATGGAACTTCCATTTGCGAGGGTAACATAAATATTAAAAGTGTCGTTGTTCTTTCCTGGAAGCATTTTTGCTTTTACAATTTCTGTTGGAGCAATCATTAATATAGAAAGTATAAATGCTATAAGTGTACCTAGAAGTATTATCCTTCTTTTAGTAGCACTTTGAATGCTATTTAAAACAATATTTTCAAATTTTTCAAACATTAATGTTCTCCTTTACTATGGTCAGGGCGTTTAAGTATTCTTACGGCTAAATAAGGTGTAAATATATAGGCAATAAAAAGTGAAGCTATAAGGGCAACTGGTACATTTTCTGGAATTGGTTTCATAAATTGTCCCATCATTCCACCAACAAATGCCATTGGTACCATTGTCATAATAATTGCTAAAGTTGCTATATTCGTTGGTGCACCGATTTCATCTGTTGCTTTAATCATCAATTCATCATCTGGAATATGAGCTGATTCTACTGAGTGATAGTGTCTATGAATATTTTCAATAACAATAATTGCTGCATCAACTAATAAACCGAGTGAAAGCAAGAAAGCAAAGAGTGTAATACGGTTTATTGTTTGACCACTTAAATAGGCTACAAAAAGTGTAACTGCTAAAATTGTTGGAACAGTAAAAGTAACAATTAAAGACTCTCTCCATCCTAGAACAAAAATAAGTAAAAGTGCGATAATTGCTATTGATAATACGAGGTGAAATACCAGTTCATTTACCGCTTCATCTGCTCTTTCACCATCATTTCTTGTAATAACATAACTAATGCCATTCTTTTTTAGTACCTCTTTATAAGCTTCAAGGTTCTCTTTTACTTCATCAGCAATGACAACAGCATTCGTCCCTTGTAGCTTAGATACTGTTAATGTTATTTGAGTTTCAAATGGTGAAAATTTATCACTATCTTCTCTTGTACTTATTAAAGCCGACTTGAAATTTTGTATGTCACTTGAGTCAGTAATTTTAGCTACTTGTCTTAAATAAATTGGTGAACCCATATATTGAGCTACAATAATGTCACCAACATCTTTTGCATTTTCAATGGCATTTTTGACACCAACCATTACAATTTTATTATCTTTAGTTCTATTTTTGATTGCAGGAACATTGTATGCAAGTGATTGGACAGATTTCATTATTTGTCCCATTGATAAATTGTATCCTGAAAGTTTATTCAAATCTACTTCAATGTTAAACTGGTGTTTGTGTGCACCTTTGATTGCAGTTACTGCAACATTATTAAGACCATTGATTTTATGTTGAATGATTTTCACCTGATCATTTAGTTCAGTCTGAGTGAGTTTACCGTAAGAATAAAAAGCAACTGATACAATAGGAATATCTACATCTATATCTAGTGGTTTAATAACAGGGTCCATAGCACCTTTAGGAAACATATCAGAGTTTTGCATAATCTTATCATATACTTTAAGATTTGAATCTTCTTTCGTTTCACCGATAATAAATGCTGCGTTTACAATTCCAACATTATCCATTGCCATACCGTAAATATGATCAACACCTTTTACCTCTTTCATTTTTCTTTCAAGAGGTTTGACAATGATTTCTTCAACTTCTTTTGCACTTGCACCAGGAAGGGCAACAATTACAGTTGATCCACTAACAACCATTTGAGGGTTTTCTTCACGAGGCATAACTTCTAACGAAAGATATCCAAGTGCCAAAAGAAAAACTCCTAAAACAACAGTAAGAGGACTTCTTAAAAAAGATTTTGCTAATTTACCAGCAGAATCTTGTGGTATATAAGTTTTATGTTTTTTCATACTCAATTTTCCTTAGTCAATAGATACAGTAGCATACATACCTGGATATACCATTCTGCTATGCGGTTTAAATGCAATTTTAACTTTAAATGTATGTGTCATTGGATTTGAATTTGGAATAATTGCAGAAACTCTTCCTATCTCTTTAATTTTAAGTGAAGGGATCATGATTTGAACTTTTTTTCCACGTTTTAGAAGATGTAAATCACTCTCAGCAACTTCTACAGAAACTTTTAAATCACTTAGATCTGAAAGAACTATGGCAGGCATACCAGGCATAGCCATCTCACCAACTCTAACATTTTTACTAATGATAACACCATTATTTGGAGCTTTAATATTTAAATATTTATACTGATTTTCTACTTCTTTTAGTCTTTGTTTTGCTTGTTCAACTTGTTTTTGTGAAATTTGAACTAAATCACGAAGATTTTTTGCAGCCAATGAAAGGTTTTCAACTTCATATCTTGAAACCATATCTTTTGCTAAAAGTCTTTTATTGCGGTCAAGATTTAACTTGATATTTGTATATTGATTTTGATACATTTGAAGTGAAAGTTGTGCTTGAGAGATAGCTAGCTCTACTTGTGATTTTGCCGAGTCAATCTCTTTTGAATCTATACTGTAAAGAAGTTCTCCTTTTTCTACATAGTTTCCTTCTGAAACATTAACTTGAGTAACAAAACCCATAAAACGACTTGTAATCATTTTCTTGTTATCAGAAATAACTGTTCCAGAAAGCGTAAGTGTTTCTGCCATAAGTGAAGCACCAAGTGCTAGTAGTATTAGTAGTTTTTTCATTCTATTTTTCTCCGTTTGCTAATTTTTCTAAAGCAAATACTTTTTCAGTACGTTTGTTTTTTGCTTGTTGTAGTTGTAGAATTTTCTCTATTTGAAGAGATTGTTTGATGATAACATCGCTCATAGATACAAGTTTTTCTTTGTATCTATATTCGTAGTTTTCATAAATTGCATTTGCAAGAGCTAACTCTTTTTCAAGTGATGTAATTTCTACATTTATACTTTTGATTTCTGTTCTAATTTTAGCAAGTTTTAGTGCGATACCTTCTTTTGCTAATGCAACTTGAGAGCTCATTTTTAGACGGTCTAGTTTTGCTTTTTCAAGTTTTGAATTATCTGTACCACCGTTAAAAAGGTTCCATGTAAGTCTAGCACCAATAGTATAAGCTTTATGGTCACTTGCATCACCTAAAAATGTATCATCAGCAGTTGCAACCTCTCCAAAAGCACCTACTGTAGGATAAAAAGCACCTTCAGCAGCACCTTGCATAGATCTCCTTATCTCTAATCCTGTCGCAGCTTTTTGAATATCTAAATTTGCGTTTAAAACTTGTTCATCACTGTATGTAGGCATAGAAATATCTGATTTTGGTGTTTTTATTTCAGTTACTTTTTTATTTAGTAAAAAACTTATATATTGGTGAAGTAATTCTTTGTTTGCTTTCATTTGGACTAAAAGTCTTTGAACATTTCCTTTTTTCGCTTGAACCTCAAGTAAATCTACGCGTTTTGCATATCCAACATCTATCATAGTTTTTGTTGTTAACTCTAAAGTATTAATATTATCTAAAACAATGCTTAAGTTGTTTATAGATGTGTCAAGCAGAGCAACATCGTAATAACTTTTTCGTAGTTGGTATACTTTTTCATTTACAATTTCATCTTTTTCAAGAGTTTTCATTTTGTGCATCTCTTTCATGATATCTGTATAATTTGATATCGCAAAACCTGCAAAAAGAGGCACTTCATATTTTAGTTTACTTTGAAAAAAGTTTCTATAACCTGGATAGTTTAAATCTTTAGGTTGAGTAGCAAGTAATTGATCCTGTGGAAGTGCAGGATTAAATTCACTAAATCCAAAGTCTCCAAAAGTAGCTTCACGTGAAGTAAGTTTAAAACCAAAAACATTTCCAGCATCGTTTGAACGTGCTACATCTTGTTGGAAAGATAATTTACCCCAGTTCATTCCTGAAGCAGTGCCTTCGTTTGCTTTAGCTGCTTGAACATCTATTTTAGCTGCTTTGATTTCTAAATTTTGAGTTTTTAGAATTTCTAATGCTTCATCCAAAGAGAGAGCATCTTCATTACTGCTTAGGTTCTCTTCATTAAGTGTATATTTTGAAGTGTCTATAGTAATATTGTTCTCTTCAACATCATCAAGTGATAAGTCATCAACTACAGGTGCAACTGCGATAGGTGCAACTACTTTGGGTACAGTTTCACTTGCAGATGGTAAATTTTTAAATCTATGTTTGTAACTCATTGCAACTAGCGCTTTTGAATATTGTCCCTTTAACTCACTAAGACGTTTTTGGGCAGGTGAGTATTTACTAAAACATCCACATCTGACTGTTTGGGTCTTACCAAGTATGATTACTCGACAATCTTTTGGGTAATTTTCTTTATTCAAATTATTATCAGTTTGTAATGTATAACTACTAAGTAATTGAACAGTGTAACATGTATCATCAGATGCTGCATGTGACACTGAAATGAGAAAAAACAATGTCGCTATAAGTTTTATCATTTATTATCCTTATTAATATCTATTTAATCTGAAATAATAGCATATATTTTACTCTTTACTATCACAAATAAATCAAATTTATTATATTGATGTATAATGAAGTATGAAAAAAGTATTTTTACTAGTTTTCTTTATAATTTTAAACGCAAATGAACTGAAACAGGCAACTTCACCGTATCTGCAGCAGCACAAAAACAATCCAGTAAATTGGCATATTTGGAGTGAAAAAGCTTTTAAATTAGCTAAAAAAGAGAATAAGCCATTATTTATCTCTATCGGCTATTCAACTTGTCATTGGTGTCATGTAATGGCAAAAGAATCCTTTGAAAATAAAAAGATTGCACAGCTTTTAAATGATAATTTTGTATCTATAAAAGTTGATCGAGAAGAGATGCCTCAGATAGACTCTTTTTATCAAAATATATACTTAAAAACTAAACATCATCGAGGTGGATGGCCTTTGAGTATTTTTATGACACCTGATAAAAAAGTTTTTTATATTGCAAGTTATATTCCACCAAAAAAAGAGATATATTCTGAGGGTTTTCCTGATTTAATTCCTCAACTTCATAAATTTTACGCAGATAAAAAAATTCTTCATAAAAAAATTGATAAAATAAATTTATTGGTGCATTCCAAACTTACGATGCAAAATCTAAAAGATAAAAATGTATCTACAAAAAGTTTAAGTAAATCTCTTAAAAAATCTTATGATGAAATTTATGTGGGATTTGGTAAAGGAAAAAAATTTCCAGAAACTGCAAAAATTGATTTGATGATGGATATAGCAATTTTAAATAATGATGAAAAATTAAAAAAATACTCTTTTAATATGCTTGATGTAATGGCAATGCATGGTTTATATGACCAAGTCGGTGGAGGATTTTTTCGATACAGTACCGATGCTAATTGGGAAATACCACATTTTGAGAAGATGTTATATAATCAAGCAGAATTAATTTCTCTTTATACTCGAGGGTATGTTCTTACTCATAAAAAGTTATACAAAAGTGTCATAAAAGAGACTATAGCTATGGTTGAGAGACATTTTTTGAAAAATAATTTATACTTTAGTGCTAGTAATGCTGATAGTAACGGTGTAGAAGGCGAATATTTTACATACACTACTAAACAGCTTGAAGATGCACTAAAAAGTAATCTTTATGCCTTAGAAATCGAAGATACCTTGGGTTTTGGAATAGCCAATAACTTTAAAAATAAGATACATTTAAATTTTGAAACTACTGAAAGACCTAAAGGGTTTACTGCGTTTAGAAAAGAATTAGCAAAATATAGAAAAGAAAAAGAGTACCCATTTATAGATAAAAAGATTAATACAGCATGGAATTCTATGATGATAGAAGCACTCTATAAGGCTTCATATATTGATAAAAAGTATTTAGTAAAAGCAAATATCAATTTAGAGCGTTTAAAAAATTTGATGTTTACAAGAGGCGAACTTTATCATCAGACAATCTTAGGTATTGCACCGACACAAAAGGGCTTGCTTGAGGATTATAGTTTTTTTATCTCGGCACTTATTTCAGGGTATGAAGTTGATTATGATGAGAAAAAACTTGATTTTGCAGAGTATCTTTTAAGTGTTGCGAAAAGTAAATTTTATAAACATGGTGTCTGGTATTTATCAGATGATGATATGCATATAAAAGCTGATTTAAATGATAAATATTATACCTCTGCTCAATCTAAAATGATACAAAATATAGTAAAGTTAGCCTCACTAAAAGCATCATTTAAATATGAAAAATTGGCAAAAAAAAGTATAAAATATTTATATGAAAAACTCTTTGTAAATCAATCAAATGTACCTGCTTTAGCAAAAGCATATTTAATGCAAGAAATGAAAATTATAACACTAAAAAGTAGTAAAAATAATTTATTAAAAAATTTTAAAATCATTAAAAAAATAAAATATCCATATTTATTAACTAAAACTGTTGCTTCAAATAAATATCTTGCATGTACTATGAGACAATGCTTTTCAATGGAAAGTAATATCACTAAAGTAGTAAAAATGATAGATTTTAATATAAGAAAATAATATAGTTAAATCTTAAGTTTATCTCACTATTATTTGCATAATATTTTATAAATGAAGGTCATCTTTTATGTCAAATGCTTGTCCCTTGAATTTTACGAAAGTAGATTCAAATGTCTCTCGTTTTAGTGCTCTTTTTGTAGCTATTTTAGTGATTACATATTTATACACCCAAAACATATATATTTTACTGTTTTTATTTGTTGATTTTGTATTAAAACTTTTTTTAAATCCTGGTATTTCTCCTATAATGATGTTGGCTGAATTGTTAAAGACAACTTTTAATATTAAAGAAAAATATGCAGATGGCGGAGCAAAAAAATTAGCGGGATTCTTTGGACTCTTTTTTGTATCTTCTTTAATTCTTACACATTTTTTTGATGTATGGCTTCTCTCTTTAGGTATTGCTTTAGTGTTTTTAGCATGCTCCCTTTTAGATGTTTTTTTTGATTATTGTATAGGATGTAAAATATATTTTATAATTAAAAAGATATATCCAAATTTTATGAATGATTTATGATATAGTTACATTTTAAGGAATAAAATGAGAACTATAGGACTTTTAGGCGCTATATCTATCGGTATTGGTGGTATGGTAGGTGGTGGTATCTTTGCTGTTTTAGGTGAAGCTGTTTCACTAGCCGATGGTGCAACGGCTCTTGCCTTCGCGATTGCGGGTGTGGTGGCTTTTTTAACAGCGTACTCTTATGTAAAATTATCAACTACTTATCAAAATGAAGGTGGAACTGTTACCTTTATAGATAAAGCTTTTGGTGATAATATCCTTTCTGGTTCGGTCAATTTAATGTTATGGTTGAGCTATTTAGTTACTATCTCACTTTATGCTACTGCGTTTGCTTCGTATGGTGAGACATTTTTTACAGATAAAACTTCTCTATTGCATCATGCTTTAATCTCTATTGCCATCATTGTACCTGCAATTATTAACCTTGTGAGTGCCTCTTTTGTTGGAAAATCTGAGACTATTATAGTCGTCATAAAAGTATCTTTATTGATTTTAGTTATCGTTGCAGGTGCTTCATATGTTGATACGCAACGATTAGCAATTGATCATTGGAAATCTCCTCTGTCTATTATTACAGCAGGTATGATTATATTTGTAGCGTATGAAGGGTTCGAGCTTATTGCTAATTCTGCAGAAGATATAAAAAATCCAGATAAAAATTTACCTCGTGCTTTTTATGCTTCTGTTAGTATTGTAATAATTCTTTATATACTTATATCTATAATTACAGTTGGTAATGTGCCAACAGCTACTTTGCTTCAGGCAAAAGATTATGCCTTAGCCGTTGCTGCTGAGCCTGCACTTGGGCATACTGGTTTTGTACTTGTATCTTCTGCAGCACTTCTTTCAACTTTTTCCGCTATAAACGCAACGATATATGGCAATGCACGACTTGGATATATAATTGCTAAAGATGGAAAATTACCCAAACAACTTATGCAGTCAAAAAATGAAGTACCTTTTATGGGTGTCCTTTATACCCTTGCATTTAGCTTACTTTTAGCAAATAGCATAGATTTGAATGAAATAGCCATCATTGGTAGTGCTGGATTTTTACTTATATTTTTTCTAGTAAATATCAGTGCATACAGACTACGTAAAGAGATAAATGCAAATATATTTATACTAATTATTTCCTCTCTTTTTACTTTTGTCTCATTATTTATTTTGTTATATCATACTTACACATCTAATCCAAACGCAGTGATTATTTTTATGTTTTTTATTATCTTTTCGCTTGTTTTTGAATTACTATATGGAAGGTATGTGAGGGGAAATATGTTTTACCGAAAATATCATAAGAAATAAAATGAAAAAAATATTATTATTAGAAGATGATGAAATCTTGGCAGAATCTTTGATGGAGTTATTAGAAGCAGAGGGGTTTTACATTACTCATGTTCTTAACGGTGAAGATGCTTTAGAAGCTACTTTTAGTTCTCATTTCGATATATATCTATTTGATGTAAATGTACCTGAATTAAATGGCTTTGAACTTCTTAAAAGTTTACGAGATAGTGGCGATAAAACACCAACAATATTTTTAACAGCCCTAGTTGATGTCTCTTCTCTTGCTGAAGGTTTTGAAGTGGGTGCAGATGATTATCTAAAAAAACCTTTTGATTTTGATGAACTACTTATTCGTATGCAAGCTTTATTTAAAAAGCAATATAACACCTATCTCAATGAGATAAAAGTGGCTGATTTTATTTTTTATATAGAAAAGAGTGAATTATATAAAAAAGATATTTTTATTGCACTTTCTCCTTATGAGTTAAAATTAACAACGCTCTTTTTTAAAGAGTTAGATAAAACTTTATCTAAAGAGTATTTGGTAGAAGAATTATCGTATGATAAAGAGATGAGTGATGGTGCTTTGCGTGTTCATATCAATAAACTTAGGAAATTAGCACTTCCCATAGTTACAATAAAAGGAGTTGGTTATCGCCTTAGCTCATCATGAAAAAGGTGCTTTTTTAAAGTTCTTTATAACATATTTTTTTAGTGTTGCTTTACTTATTTTATCTTCAGGATTTTTTTATTTTGAACAGGTTCAAACGCAGGCAATAAAGTCAGAACATTTTTCACTTATAGAGTATGCAAGACATCTGAAAATGGGAGAAAAATTACAAGAATTTTCAAAAGATTTTCATTATAAAATGGTAAAACGTTCTAGACATATTGATATACGTAACTTTACTGTTACTAAAAATGAATTTATGAAGTATATACCAATGAAAGATTCTAACATATATCTTCAAGTCTTTAAATCCAAAGAATCTTATAAAAAAAAGCTTAGTAATATTAAAATAAAAATCTTACTGATTCAAAGTTTGCTACTTTTACTATTTGCATTGCTTAGTTACTTGTTGGCAAAAAATGCTTTGAAACCACTTCGAGAGAGTATAGAAACACTTGAAAAATTTTCAAAAGATTTACTCCATGACTTAAATACTCCAGTTACAGCTATGAAGTTAAATTTAAAATTATTAGAAAAAAATGAAGAGGTAAAACATATAAAAGCCTTTTTACGACTTCAAAAAAGTGTCGAGGCTATTTCTGAATTGCGTGGAAGTTTGACTACACTACTAGAACAAAAGACTTTTCAGGTGCGAAAATTAAATATATGTAAGGTAGTAAATGATGTTATTGAACTACATCAACCTAATTATTCAAATTTAAAATTTGATGTTGAGTGTATTTTGCTTGAAGTAAATGTAAATGAAAATGCCTTAAAGCAAATACTACATAATCTGATTTCTAATGCCTGCAAATACAATAGTATAGATGGGTTTATAAAGATATACACAAAAGAGAAAACCTTATATATTGAAGATAGTGGGACTCACATAAAAGAACCAGATAAAATTTTTGATAGGGAATATAGTACTGAAAACTCTACAGGATTTGGACTTGATATTGTAAAAAGATTATGTGAAGTGACAAATATAAACGTAACTGTTTACTCTACATCTAAAGGGAATTGTTTTAGCTTAACATTTAGCTAATATAGGAAGTATATAATTGCTGATATATTACCCCTAAAGGTGGCACGTGAAAAAAATAATTTTAGTTGCAAGTGTGTTTAGCACAATGTTGCTTGCTCAAACGCTTACATTACATGAAAGCATAGAGAAAACTCTTAAAAATCATCCTGATGTGAAAGCATTTGCTTTAAAAGTGAAACAATCGCATGCAGGATATAACTCTGCGTTTGCTGATTATCTTCCTCAGATAAATTTGTCTGCTCAGTATAATGCTATGGAAACTTATGTGTTTCCAACAAATGGCTCTTTTCATACTCTTGATGATGATGGTTGGAATGTTGGAGCAAATTTGAAACAGAAGGTTTGGGATTTTTCAAAAACTTCTGCTAAGGTAAATGCAACAAAAGTAGATGAAAAGATTTCAGAACTCTCTTTAGATGATATCAAAGCACTACTCGCTTACAAAGTAAAAACTTTTTATGAGTTAATGGTGGTTCAAAAAGAGGCTGTAGCAGTTCGCAAAAAAGATATTGAGGCAAAGCAGGCGTATTATGAACAATCCCAAGCACTTGTAAAAAATGGACTCAAAACAGAGGCTGATGCAAGTCGATTTTTATCAGCGGTCTATTTGGCACAAGATAATCTTGCAATAGCAAAAACAAATTATGAAAAAGCCAAAAATTCTCTCTCTTTATATATAGGAGAACCAATATCTTCTGATGTAAAACTTGATGAGAGCTTTAATAGAA
>Ga0256826_1000090_pt1 | contig 44881 bp, 44 predicted proteins | sample CV79metaG_FD_185975 | JGI IMG/M metagenome (GOLD analysis project Ga0256826, IMG submission 185975) | Hydrothermal vent microbial communities from East Pacific Rise, Pacific Ocean - CV79 | ecosystem: Environmental > Aquatic > Marine > Hydrothermal vents | place: Pacific Ocean: East Pacific Rise...
AGTGCTACTTGGAGAGTTGATTAAAGAGAAAAACTCACTTCGTGTTTTTTCATCTTTTTTAAAGAGTCCACGAAGTGCTGAAGATGTTGTAGTAGAGTTAATCTTTTCAACACCTCGCATCTCCATGCACATATGACGTGCTTGAATCACCACGGCAACACCCTTAGGAGCGATACTATCCATGATAGCATCTGCAATCTGTTCTGTCAGTTGTTCTTGAATCTGCATACGACGAGCAAATACATTTACAACGCGAGGTATCTTAGAAAGCCCTACTACCTTTCCATCAGGGATATATGCCACATGAACACGACCGATGATAGGAAGTAAATGATGCTCACAAGTTGAGTAAAATTCTATATCTTTGACTAGAACCATCTCATCATTTGAACTTGTAAAAAGAGCTTTTGAGAGTATCTCTTGCGGATTTTCTTTATAACCACCATAAATGTACTCATAGGCCTTTCTAACGCGAGAAGGTGTTTCTAGTAGCCCTTCTCGCGTTGGATCTTCACCAACATGAAGCATCATTGCTTTTACTGCATTTTCAAACTCTGTATCTGTTGTTTGTGACATTTTAACTCTTTATTTTACTGATGATTTGTGATAATAGGCTCTCTCTGTTGAGGGTTTTATCTATCATCTTGATGTAACCTTTCAGCGATAAAACTCCTGTTCTAGCTCGTTTTATAGTCTTGTCTTCCCCTATCACAACGATATAAGGAATATGAGTAACGTTAAGTCTATCTGCTGTTTTTGGATTGTCATCTACATTCATTTTGGCGATAATAACATTTTCATCTTCAAAATGTTCTGCTAAAGTCTCAAGATACTTCAGAACCACCCGACAAGGACCACAAAAATCACTATAAAAATCTATGAAAATCACAGCATCATTTGTAACAACAAGCTCATTGTATGTTTCATCTGTAAGTTCAATAACTCTATCTAGTATATCTGACATTTGCAACTCCTAAAGGTTAATCTTCTTAATGTACTAAAACGTGAGGTACAATAAGTGGATATTTTTTCATCTTACGGAAAATATGTTTTCTCACTACTTGACGAAGGTCATTTTCTAATGCTCTTCCATTTTCTAAAAGCCCAGGTTTCATGTTTAGTAAAAACTGTTCGATGATATCTTGCATCTCTTTTGCAAATGCTCTATCATTTTTATCTGCTACAATTCCAAATGTAGTCACTTTTGGATGTGTTAACATCTTAGATGTTTGCTCACTAACTTCAACCACCATCATGACAACACCATCAGAAGCAAGTTTTTGTCTATCAAGAACAATATCATCTTCAACTTGATGGTTATTTTGGTTATCAATGTAAGTTTTACCAGTTTTAACCGTTTTAACTTTTCTCATGTATTTTGCTGCTATTTCTATCTGCTCACCATCTGTCATAAGCAAGATATTACGCTCTGGAACACCACAAGCCATACCTGTTTCACGGTGACGCATAACATGGTTATACTCACCGTGGATAGGTAAGAAAAATTTAGGATTCACAAGGCTAAGCATAAGTTTTTGCTCTTCCATAGAAGCATGACCAGAGACGTGAATATCTTTGCTCATTGCTATGCTTGCACCTGCACGTTGTAGGTGGTTTAACATTCCCGAGATACTTCCTTCATTTCCAGGAATAGCACGTGAAGAGAGAACGATTAAATCTGTTGGTTTGATTTTGATGTGTCTATGCTCACCAATACTCATTCTAAAAAGAGCTGAGTTTGCCTCACCTTGAGAACCAGTTGTAACAATAAGAACATTTTTATCTTCCATACGAGCTACTTCATCCGCATCAATAAACAGACCTTTTGGAAAACGGACATAGTCATACTGCATTGCAAGTTCAATATTTCGCTCCATTGAACGCCCTATTACACATACCTTACGGTTGTATTTCATACCGTATTCTATAGCTTGTTGTACACGGTGAATATTTGAGCTAAATGTGGAAAGAAGTACACGACCTTCTGCATTTGCAAAGATTCTATCAAGAGCTGGTCCAACTGAAAGCTCTGAACCTGTTGGAGTAGGGTTATGAGAGTTTGTTGAGTCACTTAAAAGACATAAAACACCTTTCTCTCCATAGTGTGCAAGACGATGTAAATCAGCTTTATAGCCATCAACAGGAGTATAATCTATCTTAAAGTCACCCGTGTGAATCACAGTTCCAGCTTCAGTAGTAATAGCAACAGACGAAGAGTCAATAATAGAGTGAGTCATATGCATCCACTCAACTTCAAAATCATTTCCTATTTTATATATCTCGCGTTTTACGATAGGGTTAAAGAATTTTCTATGCTCTTTTATATGATGTTCATCAAACTTATTGCCAATCATTGCTAAAGGAAGAGGTGTTCCGTAGATAGGAAATTGCATCTCTTTATAAAGGTAAGGCATAGCCCCAATATGATCTTCATGAGCATGAGTGATGATAACACCAACAATCTTATGTTTAATCTCACGAAGGTAAGCAAAATCAGGGATTAAGATGTCTACACCGTGCATAGTTTCATCAGGAAAACTCATCCCTACATCAACTAAGATAGCCTCTTTTTCAGTTTCAAAGACCATGATGTTTCCACCAATTTCACCAAGTCCACCAAGTGGTGTAACGCGAATCTTTGCCTTAGAATTTAAATCAATTTTAAAGTGAGGATTTAGTCTTTGCTTGTGTGCTTCTTGATTTTTGCTTACAAACTTTTTTAAGTTTTCATCTGTTGGAGCAGGTTGGCGTTTGTAACGATTGTTACGATTTTTATTGCGGTTATTTGGCTTATTTCCAGATGGTTTATCACCCTGCTTAGCATTAGGGTTATTTTTATTTGGGTTAGGCTTACGGTTTCTGTTGTTATTTGGTTTTCTGTTATTGTTATTTGGTTTTGTGTCGGTTTGAGGTTTTGCTACTACAGCAACCTCTTTGTTCTCTTCTGACATCCAAACTCCTATTATTTTATTATTTTATAGAGTTGGTGATAGTCCTTAGTGCTAACTTGATGAGGGCGAATTGTTAATGTAAGTTCAAGCTCACTAAAAGCTTCTTGAAGACGAACTTTTTCATACTTAGAAGAGAGATTTTTCATTAAAGTTTTTCGTGGTTGGCTAAATGCAACTCTTAGCATATCCTCAAAATCTTTATCACTTCTATCTCTACTCTTTTGTATCAAAAAAACAGCAGAATCCACTTTGGGCTGGGGATCAAAGGCAGTTGGAGGAACTTTTACAATTATCTCTGCAGTTCCTACACTTTGGGTTATTATACCCAAAGAACCAAACACTTTTTTACCTTCCGTTGCACAAAATTTCTCTGCTACTTCAAGTTGTACCATTACTAAAATATTCTTACATTTTGGATCTGCGAGTGCTTTTAATATAATATTAGTTGCTATGTAGTAGGGCAGGTTGGCCACTAAGTCATAGTCTTCACTAACAAGTTCACTCTGCCAAGCTTGTAGAACATCCCCACAGTTTAAGTGGAGTCGCTTGGTATCGATCTCTTCGTCGAAGGTATCTTGCAACAGTTTACATAAATCGGTATCTACCTCAAAAGCTTCTACACTTTTGACATCAACTAAAAATTTAGTTAAATCACCTAAGCCAGGTCCAATCTCAACAATTTTATTGTCATTTTTGGGCATCGCTTCGACGATTTTTCTTAAAACGCTCTCATCTTTTAGAAAGTTTTGACCAAACTTTTTCTTTGCTACAACGTTTTCTTTTTTCATGAGAGCAAGTGTATACTAAGTTTACTTATAAACAGACAATATTATAAAAATTACACTAAAGCTTTAATTTTTTCGTCAGAAACAGCAACTAACCTTCTTTCTAAGCGATTTATCTCTTCTAAAAGGTCATGAGATATTTGCTCCATCTCTTCGTAATAGCCTTTTGCAATATCTATCTCAGCTTCACTAATATTTTTTCTTTTTGTTCCAAAAAGTTTCGTAAAAAACCCACCCTTTGATTTGTTAAAATAAACATTAAATATTTGCAGGTAACTATCATGTAGTTTAAAATGAAGATTTTCTATATTTGCCATTGCTTCTGCAGGATTATTAGTGAGTGAATTTAACATTTGTCCGTCACTATAAAACCATTTACCAAACTTACAGTCTGTTGACCCAACTGGGATAGCTCCCTCATCAACATCCAAACCATTAATCAGAAGTTTTGCTTTTTGAACCCATTTTATATGTGCAGCTTTTGCAGCTCGCAAATGACTTAGTACGTCTTCTTTTTCCATTGGTCTCACCCCATCTATTTAGATAATAAATTATTATAGTATCTTCTTTATTAAAGTAATATAAACTAGAGTGTTATTTGATGTGAAATGTTTTATTGTTACAAATGTTTCACATGAAACATTACTCCATATAAATAATTCCCTTTAAAGCCAAAAAAGATATAATTGCATCTATTAATAGAGAGGATTTTCGTTTATGAATTATTTCGCAAAAAGAATCATTCCATGTCTTGATGTAAAAGATGGAAGAGTAGTAAAGGGTGTTAACTTTGTTGGTCTTAAAGATGCAGGAGACCCTGTTGAAGTTGCCCGTCGTTATAATGAAGAGGGTGCAGATGAACTTACATTTCTTGATATTACAGCTTCATCTGACAATCGCGATACTATAGTAGATATAGTAGAACAAGTTGCTCGTGAAATTTTCATTCCACTCACTGTTGGTGGTGGAATACGTAAACTCGATGACATCTATAAACTTTTAAATGTAGGTTGTGATAAAGTAAGCGTAAACTCTGCTGCTATAAAACGACCTGAACTTATAGATGAGGGTGCAAAACGTTTTGGTTCTCAATGTATAGTAACAGCTATTGATGTTAAGAGAACACCAAGTGGTAAATACCATGTCTTTTTAAATGGTGGTCGCGTTGATACTGGTCTTGATGCTGTAGAGTGGGCGAAAGAAGTAGTAGAGCGTGGAGCAGGGGAAATACTTCTTACTTCCATGGATGCAGATGGAACAAAAGCAGGATTTGAACTGAACATTACCCAGCAAATTAGTAAAGCTGTAAATGTACCCGTCATTGCAAGTGGCGGAGCTGGAACTATGCAACATATTAAAGAAGCATTTGAACATGGTGCAGATGCTGCTCTTGCTGCTAGTATCTTCCACTATAAAGAGATAGACATTATGGATTTAAAACATTATCTGCATGATGAAAAAATCCCTGTAAGATTGTAAGGAGAAAGAGGGCATTGAACGGAGTATCTTTATTTGCAAATGTTGGGATTGCAGAAACTTATTTAGAAAAGCATGACATTCATATTGTTGTGGCGAACGAACTACTAGAAAATCGAGCAAACTTTCATCACGAACTTTATCCTAACTGTGAAATCGTTCAAGGAGATATAACAGACGATACTATATATGCAACTGTACTAAAAAAAGCACAACAGCAAAACTGTGATTTTCTTTTAGCAACACCACCATGTCAGGGTATGAGTGTAGCAGGTAAAATGGCAGAAAACGATCCAAGAAATTCACTTATAAAATATGTAGTAGAAATGATAAAAGCTTTACAACCAACATATGCGATGATAGAAAATGTACAGGGTGTTTTGAAAACATATATCTCTGTTAATGGTATCAAAACAAAAATAACAAAATACATAGAAGATGAACTCTTAGCACTTGGCTATTTTATAAACCCTACTGTTGTAGATGCTGCGGACTATGGAACGCCACAACATCGAAAACGTGCTATTTTTCTCATCTCTAAAATTGCAAAATGGGAATTACCAACAAAGCAAAAACAAATCACAACCAAAGAGGCTATTTCACATCTACCATCTTTAGAAAGTGATGAAATATCTAAAATTAAATATCACTATGCAAAAAAGCACAATCAGAGACATATATCTTTTTTAAAACAAACACCAACAGGTAAAACAGCACTACAAAATAAAATACATTATCCTAAAAAAGAGAGTGGAGAACGTATCAAAGGCTATTCCACAACATACAAACGCATAGCATGGGATAAGCCTGCTCCAACTATAACAATGGCAAATGGTTCAGTTTCCTCTCAAAACAATGTTCATCCGGGAAGAATTAACAAAGATGGTACATACTCAGATGCAAGAGTCTTAACACTCAAAGAAATCTTTATATTGACAGGCTTACCAGATGACTGGACTCCACCAGAATGGGCAAGTGAAAATCTTATCCGCCATGTAATAGGAGAGGGGGTTCCTCCAAAACTTATCGAAAGTCTGATTCTTTCTATGCCTACAAAAGTTTAATATGAATCAATTTTGGCAAGCTCCTGGAAATGGAAAAGGGTTTGATTCATTTCTAGGTAATAACTCTAAAATGAATAATCGAACAATCGGCGTGTTATCTTATATCAAAGAGTATTCTCATCCACTTGGATATATTACACAAGAGCAATTTATAAAAGAGATCAAACCTTATTTATTGGAAAATTTTTATGAAAATCCTAATGAAAGCTTAGGAACACATTTTTATAGACCAGCACTTTTTTATGGTTTTTTACATCTTAATTCTGCTAAACATCTTTCACTAAGTATTGAAGGAAACTTATTTTTAAATGCTTATAGTGAGAAACAATACATAGAATGCAAAAAACTCATTTTAAATCAACTAGATAATGCGGTCTATCCTAACGAAGCAACTAAAAAAATAAAGCACCTAAAACTTTTTCCATTTAGAATTTTGTTTAAATTGCTACTAGAAAATGAGCACTTAGATTCTCACTTTATAAGTTCTCGTCTCGTACACATAAAAGAGATAAAAGACTTAGAAGCATATTTTCAAACTATGCAAACTAATTCTATTTTAGCATTTGAAATTACTTCTACAAAATATCGAAAGTTCAATACATGGGTGATTAACTCCCTAGTAGATTTACAGATTCTTACTTTAGATAAGCAAGTACTTCGTTTACATAAAGATGTAAACGAACATATAGGTGTACTTTATAAGCACTTAGATTATAGCGATATGTTTTTTGAATCAACTAGTTGTGAAATGAATGAGAGTATCTCACATAAACGCACGAAACGCGATTATTCTCTGATAATAAAAGCAAAACAAAGAGATAACTTTACATGCCAAATAAATAATAATCATCATACCTTTCTCTCAAACAGCAATAATTACATTGAAGGACACCATATTATACCTATCTTTCAACAAAAAAATTATAGTTTCAAAGTAGATGATGTTCAAAACATAATCTCATTATGTCCGAACTGTCATAGAGAAATACATTCGGCAGATAACAAACAAACAATCTTAAAAAAGTTATATTTACTCAATCAAGACTATATGCAAAAGAATCATGTTGCACTTCATGAACTCTATAAAATGTATGCTTGTGCCTAATTTAACAAAGGAAAAAAAATGATAATATGTGCTGGGAATAATGAAAGCTTTGCTTTTGCACAACCAACTGGAGTAGGGCTTATAGAAACTGCTATGAACCTAACGCGACTTTGTATGTTTGACAAACCAGAGTTTTTACTCTTTGTAGGAACAGCGGGAAGCTATGGAAATGCTCAAATTTTTGACATTATAGAGAGTAAAACGGCAGCTAACATTGAGCTTGCTTTTTTAAGTAATGATGCTTATACTCCACTTGATAATGTAGTAACTACAAACGAAACTAACACAAAGGATGTTGTAGTAAACTCTTCAAACTACATCTCTACAAATGAAGATTTAGCAAAAAAATTTTTAAAGTTTGGTGTAGGCATAGAAAATATGGAGTTCTTTTCTATGCTAAAAATTGCTCAAGAGTTTGACATTCCAGCAGGTGGAGTTTTTTGTGTTACTAACTTTACTAACGCGAATGCGCATGAAGATTTTATGAAAAACCATGACAAAGCAAAAGAACTTTTAACTGCACATGTAAAAAAAAGAATCAAGGAACTAACAAAAAAATGAGTACATTAAAACCATCGTTGATGGACTACACACAAAAAGAACTCACAAGTTTTATCAAACCAGCCTTTCGTGCAAAACAGATTTACGGATGGATGTATCATCAGTACGCAGATAGTTTTGATGCTATGAAAAACATTCCAAAAGCACTTAAAGAAGAGTTAGCACAAACACACCTGATTAACCCTCTAAAAATTGTTCGTAAAGAAGAGTCAAGTGATGGAACTATCAAGTATCTATTAGAACTTCAAGATGGTAAAACAATGGAAGCTGTTTGGCTGAAGATGAAAGAAGAACAAGTTGATTGTAACGGTGAAGTAACACAAGAAGCGCGATTCACTATTTGTGTTTCAACACAAGTTGGTTGCAAAGTAGGGTGTACATTTTGTTTAACTGCAAAGGGTGGATTTACTAGAGACTTAAGTGCGGGAGAAATAGTAGCACAAGTAGTAAGTCTCAAAAAAGATAACAATCACAAACATAACCGTATGATAAACATAGTTTACATGGGTATGGGTGAACCACTAGATAACCTTACTAACCTAACAAAAGCCATAGAGATATTTAAAGAAGATGAAGGACTCTGCATTGGTGGTAAACGCCAAACTGTCAGTACAAGTGGTTTGAGCACAAAGATAGATAAACTCGGAGAGATGAACTTAGGTGTTCACATCGCCATCTCTTTACATGCAGTAGATGATAAACTTCGCTCTGAACTTATACCTATGAACAAAGCACATAACATCAACTCTATCATAGAAGCAGTCAAACGTTTTCCTATAGACACACGTAAACGTGTTATGTTTGAGTACCTTGTTATAAAAAATAAAAATGATGATTTAGGAAGTGCTAAAAAACTTGTTAAACTTCTTACAGACATCAAAGCAAAAGTAAACCTTATCTACTTTAATCCATATCCAGGAACAGACTACGACAGACCAAGTAAAGCTGATATGGTTGCTTTCCAAGAGTACCTTTTAAAACATGGCTTGCTTTGTACCATTCGTGATTCTAAGGGCATAGATATTAGTGCTGCTTGTGGACAGCTCAAAGAGAAAACAAATCAAGAAGGAGAGTTAGTATGAGTTATGTAGATATTGGAGAAATTATTTTTATTAGTGTTTCGTTTATCATTGCAATAGGTGGATTTTTTTATGCACTTAGAAACGATAAAGTCTAAATGTAAACAAACTAAAATCATTAATATGATAAAATGGTTTTATCTTAAATAGAAGGATTTATAATGGCTGAAAAAGTAGATGCAGATAGAATTAGAGAGATATATAAACTATGTAAAGGTCACTTTGGTGATGTTCGTTTCGTAGGGATTAAGTACCATAACAAAATTGGTTGGATGGCGAAAGCACAACTTGGTGATGACTTTGAAAACTTAACTGCGGATGGAGAGACAAGTAGTGATGCTTTAAGAAACTTAAGAGCTCGTGTTAAAAAGATTATGAAAAGATACAACGGAGTTTAAACTCACTATACCTCATTACACATACAAAACGACCAACACACCAGGGAGGTCGTTTATGAGTGTAATTTTACCTTAGCTTTCTTATAAAAAACCAACAAACTTACTTATCAAACAAATTTCTCAATTAGCTTTAAAATTTTACAATTTAATTCAAATGCTTAGTATTCACACATTGTAAGTAATTGTGAATAGTGTGAACAACTCTTCTTAAAATATTTATAAATTCTTCTTTATTTTAAGAAATATTTTATATAAAAATACTCTTAAACAGTTTATAAATTTCAACTAAACCCCTATTTATGGGGATATAAGAAGATTATAATAATATTATATAAAAATTATTATTTTACACTATTCACTTATTCACATTGTGATTATTATAAACAGATTCTCTACAGATTTGACGAAAATTTACTTTACTTTTCACATTGTACTTTTGACCATAAAGTTCAAACTCTAACTCATTTGCATGAAGTAGTAAACGACTAGCACCACTTTTTTCTATTCTCATCTCGGGGGTAAGTTCTCTATCAAGATACGCGATAAAATCTTCTTTACTCTGTCCATAGATAGGATCACCAACTATAGGATGTTTCACGTGAAACAAATGTACTCGTATCTGATGTTGTCTTCCAGTATGAGGAGAACACTCTATTAGAGTCATATCTAAGTCTGCAAAATACTCCAAAGGTCTAAAGCTTGTTTTTGAAGCCTTACCACTTTCATGAACACTTACTATCATTCTCACAACTGCACTCTCATCTTGTTTTCTTAAAAGAGGTTCTTCTACAACTAATGCTTCTTTAAACTCTCCATGCACTAACGCGAGATACTTTTTCTTCATATCTCTTTCCTGAAACATCATCTTAATCTCGCGTTCACTTACTTTGTTTCTTGCACATAAAACTAAGCCACTCGTTTCTTTATCTATACGGTGTGCAATATTTGCATCACGACCAAACTGAAACTTGAGTTCATCTATGAGAGAGTAGGGTGTTGCTTTTGTCTGAGGATGAATGAGCACTCCACTTGGCTTGTCAAAGACTACAAACTCCTTTTCAATGTATGTTGGTTCAAGTCCTTTTGTAATTGGCTCAAAAAAGATAAACTCAATCTCTCCCTCAATCTCTCCAGCAGTTTTTTTCATACTCTCGCCATTTACTAAAATGCGACCTTTTGATATAAACCTTTGTGCTTCTCTTTGTGTATATTCCAATTCATTCATCAAAAACAAAAAGGCTTTTTGCTTTTCTTTTACGAACATTTTCTTTTTTACAAATGGCAAAATTTCAATCCTTTTTAAACACTTATTTACTAAAAATTCTGTAAAATAAATTACTTTAATTATGCGAATTTTAGCATAAACAGATAAGATAATAATCATAAAGGCATTAAATGATAGATAGATACTCCCGTCCAGAGATGGCAGACAAGTGGACTTACCAAGCAAAATACCAAGCTTGGTTAGATGTAGAAAAAGCAGTTGTAAAAGCTTGGGCAAGATTAGGCAAGATTCCTCAAGAGGATGCAGATAAGATTGTAGCAAATGCAGGGTTTGACATAAAGCGTATTGACGAGATAGAAGCAGTTACTCGCCATGATCTTATAGCCTTTACAACAAGTGTATCTGAAACACTTGGCGAAGAGTCACGTTGGTTCCACTATGGAATGACAAGTTCAGATACTATCGACACAGCAGTAGCAGTTCAGATGAAAGACTCTTTAGAGTTAGTTATCAAAGATGTAAAGATGATTATGGAGTCTATCCAAAAACGTGCAGAGGAACATAAGATGACTCTTATGGTTGGACGCTCTCATGGTATACATGGTGAGCCTATAACATTTGGTTTAGTACTCGCTGTTTGGTATGATGAAATGAAACGCCATTTAGAGAACTTAGAACAAACTATGGATGTTATTTGTGTTGGACAAGTAAGTGGTGCTATGGGTAACTTTGCACATGCACCATTAGAACTTGAAGATTATACTTGTGAAGAATTAGGACTAAAATCTGCTCCAGCTTCTAACCAAGTTATACAACGTGACCGTTATGCTCGTTTAGCAACTGCTCTTGCACTGATGGCATCAAGTATTGAAAAGTTTGCTGTTCAAGTTCGTCACTGGCAAAGAACAGAAGTGTATGAGTGTGAAGAGTATTTTGCAAAAGGGCAAAAAGGCTCATCAGCTATGCCTCACAAACGTAACCCTATTCTTACAGAAAACATAACAGGACTAGCTAGAATGATTAGAGCTTACTCTATTCCTGCTATGGAAAATGTAGCACTATGGCATGAACGTGATATTAGTCACTCATCAACTGAAAGATTTTGGTTACCAGATGCTTTTATAACAACTGACTTTATGTTACACCGTATGAATAATGTTATCGCTAACCTTACTGTTTACCCTGAGAATATGATGAAGAACTTAAACCTAACAGGTGGGCTTGTTTTTTCTCAACGTGTTTTACTAGAACTTCCAATTCAAGGTGTTTCACGTGAAGATGCTTACCGTATCGTACAACGTAACGCAATGAAAGTTTGGGAAGAGATTCAAAACGGTCGTGCAACAACAGATGAGAATGGTGAATCACTTTATTTAAATCACTTGTTAGCTGATGAAGAATTACGAGAATCACTCAGTGAAAAACAAATCCGTGAGTGTTTTAACTATGACTACTATACAAAAAATGTCGATAACATTTTTGCCAGAGTTTTCAAATAATCAAGATTAAAGTAGGGGAGTATAAATGATAACAGTTATAAAAAGAAATGGTAGAACAGAACCTTTAGACATTACAAAAATCCAGAAGTATACTTCTGCAGCTGTCAAAGGTTTAGACAATGTAAGTCAAAGTGAACTTGAAGTTGATGCCCATCTTCATTTTCGTGATGGCATTACATCTAAAGAGATTCAAGAAACACTTATCAAAACAGCTGTAGATAAGATAGACATAGATGCACCAAACTGGACTTTTGTTGCGTCTCGTCTTTTCCTTTTTAACCTTTACCACCAAGTAAATGGTTTTACAGGTTACTGTTCTTTAGAAAAGTACTTTGAAAAAGGTGAAAAACATGGTCGTATTCTTTTAGGCTTAAAAGAGATGTATGACTTAAAAGAGTTAGAAAAACATCTAGTTCCTGAACGCGACTTACAGTTTAACTACCTTGGTGTGAAAACTCTTTATGACAGATATCTTATTAAAGATAACAATGCAAATCCTATAGAGCTCCCTCAACATATGTTTATGGCTATTGCAATGTTCTTAGCACAACGCGAAGAGAACCGTCAAGAGTGGGCTATCAAGTTTTATAACATGATTAGTACCTTTGAGGTCATGCTTGCAACTCCTACACTCTCCAACGCGAGAACACCAAGACACCAGCTCTCTTCTTGTTATATCGGTTCAACTCCTGATAACATTGAAGGTATTTTTGATGCTTACCAAGAGATGGCAATGCTCTCTAAGTTTGGTGGAGGCATTGGTTGGGATTGGACAGGAATCCGCTCTATGGGTTCTTCTATAGATGGACATAAAAATGCAGCAGGAGGAAGTGTTCCTTTTCTCAAAATTACAAATGACATCGCAATAGCAGTTGATCAACTTGGAACTCGTAAAGGTGCCATAGCTGTTTATATGGAACCGTGGCATATAGACATCAACGACTTTTTAGACCTAAAGAAGAACTCTGGTGAAGAGCGTCGTCGTGCACATGATCTTTTTCCAGCACTTTGGCTCAATGATATTTTTATGCAAAGAGTACAAGAAGATGCTATCTGGACTCTTTTTGACCCCTTTGATACTCGTGAACTCTCCAAGCTTTATGGAGAAGATTTTAACAAACGCTATAAAGAGTTAGAGCAAGATGAAACTCTTATCAAAGAAAAAGTAAAAGCAAAAGACCTTTGGAAAAAAATATTAACTTCTTACTTTGAAACAGGTTCACCATTTCTCTGTTTTAAAGATAATGCAAACCGTGCAAATCCAAACGACCATTTTGGTGTTATACGTAGCTCAAACCTTTGTACAGAAATTTTTCAAAACACAGAGCCTAACCACTACAAAATCAAGTTCATTTTTGAAAATGGTGATAGTGTAAGTTATGAAGAAGATGAGTTAATAACAGTAGACAGTGGCATAGAAAAACCAGCGAAAAAAGTAACGGCACTTGACTCACTTGGTGGACTTCCTATCTTTGTTGTTGAGAAAGAAAAGATAGATGGTGCAACTGCTGTTTGTAACCTTGCATCAATCAACCTCTCTCGAATCAACACAAAAGAAGAGATAGAACGCATAGTTCCAACTGCTGTTAGATGTTTGGATAATGTTATAGACCTCAATTTTTACCCTATAGAAAAAGTAAAACGTACTAACATGAAGTCGCGTTCAATCGGACTTGGTGTTATGGGTGAAGCTCAAATGTTAGCAGAACAAGAGATTATGTGGGGAAGCCAAGAACACTTTGACAAGATAGATGAAGTAATGGAAGCAGTGAGTTATAACACTATTTCCGCTTCAGCAGACTTAGCAGTTGAAAAAGGTCAGTACCCTGAATTTAAGGGAAGTAAGTGGAGTCGTGGAATCTTTCCACAAGACCATGCTAATGCAGAAGTTATAAACCTAGTTGACCGTGGTGGACTTTTTGCTTCAACTTACGAGTGGGATGAACTCCGTACAAAAGTAAAAGCACAAGGTATGAGAAATGGTTACTTGATGGCCGTTGCTCCAACTTCTTCTATCTCTATTCTTACAGGAACAACACAAGCTATTGAGCCTGTGTTCAAACGTAAATGGTTTGAAGAGAACTTATCAGGACTTATCCCAGTTGTTGTACCTAAACTCTCTCCAGAAACTTATGCTTACTATACACCTGCTTATGACCTAAACCAAACAGTACTTATCAAAGCTGCTGCTATCCGTCAAAAGTGGATAGACCAAGGGCAATCTCTCAACATCTTTATAACTCTCGACAAAGCAAGTGGAAAATACCTAAATGAGATATATATGCTTGCATGGAAACTCGGACTCAAATCTACTTACTATCTTCGTTCACAATCACCTGAAGTAAAAAATGATGTAGAAGATAGAAGCATGGAGTGTGTTGGTTGTCAATAGACCTCGAAAGATTTGAACACTTTAAAGATGCTGAATTTCGCTCTTTAGAGTTGCTCAATGCTACTGAAATAAAACTCACATTTGCTGTTCAAGATAAAGCAAGAGCTTATGACTGGATAACTGTAGAGTTTCACTTCACTGGTGTGAGTGATGCAAAACTTCTTGATGATTCGAAATTCTCACTTGTAGATATGAGTGATGGCATAAGCATTTTTCAAGATTCCCTTGAAGTGTTTGCTATTGGAGAGTATAATAATACTACTAACGCAAAAGACTCTCTATTTTATATTTTTGCACAAAACATTAAAGCCCACGAAGGAGAATTTTAATGAAGTACCTCGTTACAGATGATTCTAAACTAGCACGCTTAAGTCTCATCAAATCTCTCAAAATGCATATTGGGAATGATGAAATATTTCAGGCTACAAATGGTCTTGAAGCCTTAGATAAGATGAGAGAAAATAAAGTTGATGTAGTTTTCTTAGATTTAACTATGCCTGTAATGGATGGTTATGAAACACTGCCAAAGCTCTTAGAAGTAAATAGTAAAGTAAAAATTGTTGTTGTTTCTGCTGATGTACAAGCTCTAGCCAAAGAGAGAGTGATTAAACTTGGTGCGAAACTTCATGTAAACAAACCTATAAATTCAGATAAAATGCAAGAAATTTTAGAAGTTATTTGATGGACGACTATACACTTACAGAAGATGAGAGAGATGTTTTACAGGAGTTAATGAATGTAGCTTATGGCAATGCGACAGCAGTAGTTGCGGAAATGCTCGAAGCTTTTGCATCATTAAGTATTCCTAATATTCAAGTTTTAAAAATTAATGAACTACTAAGTAGATTTAATTCCCTTAAAGGTGATAGCTACTTCTTTTCAACACAAGCATTCAATGGAAGCTTTTCGGGAGAAAGCTCTTTTTTTATAGATGAAGAAAGTGCAAACAACCTTGCTAAACATTTAGAGTTAGAGAGTAGTGAAGATTTAGATGATGCCATCTTAGAACTCACAAATGTACTCACTTCTACACTCGTTACAAAACTTTCTGCTGAGATGGACACACAGGTCAGTTTTTCTTTACCAAGTATCTCCAAAGTTCCTCTTGAGGACATTCCTGAAGTAGAAGCTTTTCAAAGTTACTCTCAAGTAATCGTTATAGACACACAACTTAACTTCCAAGACCAAAAGATAAATGGTGAAATATTTATCCTAACAAAAGATGAATCAATCCAATGGCTCAAAACACAACTCAACACGATATTAGAACAGTTGATGTAAATCAACACTTTGTCTCTAACATAGACAATGGTATCTTTATAATTGATGCAGAGCTTTGTATACTCTACTATAACAAATGGATAGCTATCCATGCAAAAGTAGAAGAGAATGAACTTATCGGTGAAAAACTTCATAAAGTTTTTGAAAATATAAATGCAAAAACACTCCAAAGAAAAGTAAAGACTGCTCTTAGAATGAATAATGCTACCTATTACACAGCAAACACATCTCACTATCTTATCCCACTAAAAATCAATCAAATTCATAACTCTAAGTTTGAGTATATGCAACAAGATGTGAGTATATTACCTTATGATATAGACCAAAATTTAGTAGCACTTATTATAACAGATCAAACTGCCATGTCTAACACTAATGCTCTTTTAGAAGAAAATATTAACAAAACTAAAGAGTTATACAAACAACTACTCATCGAACAAGAAACTATCAAGCGCCAACATGAAGAGTTAATTTCCTCTTCAAGAAATGCTGCTATGGGCGAAATGATTAGTATGATTGCACATCAATGGAGACAACCATTATCAGTTATAAATACCTCTATAGCTACTATGAAAGTAAAACAAGAGTTAGAGTTACTCGATGAAAAAACACTTTTTAAGTCTTTTGATCAGATAGAAAAAACTGTACTTTTTCTTTCAGAAACTATCAATGATTTTAGAGATTATTTCAGACCAAATAAAATTAAGAGCACTGTCAACCTAGCTGCACTTTTTGACAAATCAATCTACTTTTTAAAAGCAGAGATTTCAAACCAAAGTATTAAGTACCATGAACATATAGATAAAACAATTTTTTTAGAGACATACAAAAATGAACTATTGCAAAGTATCATAAATATTATCAAAAATTCCTTAGATGCTTTTGAAGATATAACACATACTAACAAACACATAGGACTCAGTGCACAGCGTAAGGGTAAAGACATTGTTATCAAGATTAAAGATAATGCTGGGGGCATAGATAAAGAGATACTTTCTAAAGTATTTGAACCATACTTTTCAACAAAAAGTAAAAATGGCACAGGTCTTGGTCTTTATATATGTCATACAATTATAACTGAACATTTAGGTGGTACCATACAAATAAAGTGTATTGAGGATACCACCATCACAACTATAACTTTACCATCAAAGGAAATAACATGAGAATAGTATGCCCACACTGTTACAGTGTAAATAATGTACCGCAAAAAGAGAGTTACAAAAAAGCCAACTGTGGCAACTGTAAAAAGTCCTTGCTTGAAACAACACCTATAGAACTAACTAACGCGAACTTTGATGAAGTCGTAGTCAATAGTGATATCCCAGTTATCGTAGATTTCTGGGCACCTTGGTGTGGACCATGTAAGATGATGGCACCAGTTTTTAGCAAAGTAGCACAAAAGTATCCATTAAAAACACTTTTTACAAAAGTTAACACTGAGAATGAACAACATCTTGGAGCAAGGTTTGGTATACGAAGTATCCCAACACTTATAGTCTTTAAAAATGGAAAAGAAGTGCATCGTCTATCGGGGGCACTTGATGAGAGTAGTCTCAGTAAACTTGTAGAACAGTTCAAATAACAAAAGGGGTCACCTGTGAAACATATCACATTTTTAATCAAGCAAAAGAAAGAGTATAAAGAGGCTCAAAAAGAGGCTCAAAAAACTTCCTATAACTCAGTACTTATTCAAGTTTTCACAGGACTCACTGATAAAAGTAAGATAAAAAATTATCTAAAAAATCTCACACAAGATTTTCCAAATGCTATCATCATAGGAACGACAACAGCAGGAGAAATTTCTCATGCCTCGATGCATGAAAATGAAACTGTTGTTAGCCTTTCATTATTTAAAAGAACAAAACTAAAAGTTCATTATACACCAAACATTGATGAAAACTCAGGAAAAATTCTTTCAAGGGACATCTGTTCCAAACAAACAAAAGCAGCTATTGTATTAAGCGAAGGACTTAAAGGTTTAGATTATGAAGCCTTTATTAGAGGAATAAAAAAAGAAAACCCACAAGTTATCATTGCCGGTGGTCTTGCTGGTGATAATTTTGCTTTAAAGAAGACTTATATTTTTTATGGAAAAAAAGTCTATAAAGAGGGAGCTATAGCAATCTCATTTTCAGGGAAAAAACTACTCGCTCAAAATAGATACAATCTCAACTGGACACCAATAGGAAAAGAGTTTACGATTACTGCTTCTGAAGGTAATCTAATCAAACAGATTGATAATGAAGATGCAGTAGATATCTTCAAACGCTATCTTGGTCAAGAAGTATTTAACAACAATGCCGCTGCACTCCCTGACTTTCAAATGCTCTATAGAGAAGGCAAAACAGTAGTTTCAAGAACACCAATGATGGTTGATGGAAAACATCTCATTTTTGCAGGTCCTCTAGCCCAAGGGCAAAAAGTACAATTCGGGTTTTCTAATGCCTCAAGTGTTATCTCAGGCTCAAACCTTTTAAGTCATCAGTTGAGTAAAAATCCAGCAGAAGCTATCTATATATACTCATGTATTGCAAGAAAAACCTTACTTGGAAAAGTCTTAGAAGATGAGTTTAAACCCTTTGAATCCATCGCTCCAACAGCAGGTTTTTTTACCTATGGAGAGTTCTATAGTACTAACCAAGATAACGCACTACTAAACTGTACTACAACCATACTTGTTCTCTCAGAAAACACCAAACAAACAAAACAGAAAATCCATGCTGCAAACACTAACAGTGATAGCCTCGATAACTCAACTTTTAAAGCACTCACACACTTTATAAAACAAACCTCTGACGAGTTAAAAATCAATATACAACTACTTCAAGAGTATAAAGATGTTGTTGATAAATCTTCTCTTGTTTCAAAAACAGATAAAAATGGTGTTATTATCTATGCAAATGATAACTTTTGCAATACAAGTCAATTCCAACGCGAAGAGCTCTTAGGTAGTAAACATAATATTATTCGCGATCCCAATATGTCGGATTTTATCTTTAAAAAATTGTGGTCTAGTATTTTAAATGGAAAAGTGTGGAAAGGTATTTTGTCAAATAGAGCAAAAGATGGAACAATCTATTTTGTAGATACTACCATAATGCCTATCGTAAATAACAAACATGAGATTATAGAGTTTATTGCCATACGACAAGATATTACAAAACAGATAGAAGCAAAAAAACGTATTCAAGAAAAAGAAAAACTCATCAAAGCAATCTTTGACAACCAAGATAGTATTGTCTTACTCTCTTCAAAAAAAGAAGGAATGTTAAGTGCGAACAAAAAACTTTTCCACTATTTGGACTATAATAGTTTTGAAGAGTTTAAAAATGAGCACGATTGTATCTGTAATCTTTTTATGGAAGAAGATGGTTACATCTATCCATCCAAATATCCAAACTGGATTGATGATACAGCACATGATAAATCAGATGCAGATAAAAAAGCAAAAATTCTCACAAAAGATGGTGTTATCAGAACCTTTAACATTATGGTAAAACAGATTGATGATAAATATATTATTAATCTATATGACATTACAAACCTTGAACATGCCATTATAAAAGCTCATGCTTCTGAACGTGCAAAATCTGTTTTCTTAGCTAACATGTCGCATGAGATTAGAACCCCACTCAACGGAATCTTAGGATTTACAGATGTTCTACTCAACAAAGATCTTGATGCTGATGCAAAACGTTTTACAAACATTATACATCAAAGTGGTCAGACACTGCTAAGTGTCGTAAATGATATCCTAGACTTCTCAAAACTTGAGAGTGGAGAGTTTTCTCTCTATGAAGATGATGCTAATTTGTTTATGCAAATGGAATCAACAGTAGCAACCTTTGCCTCTGTTGCAAAGAAAAAGCATCTTGATTACCATGTATTTATAGATTCAAATATCCCAAAAATATTGCTTTGTGATATTCAAAGAATTAAACAAGTCATTAACAACCTCATTAGTAATGCTATCAAATTTACACCAGAAGATGGTCATGTTCAAATATCCATAACCCTTAAAGAACTTGTAGATACGCATGCACGTATACTCTTTAGTGTTAAAGACAGTGGAATAGGTATCGCTGAAGAAAAAATTTCTACTGTTTTTCAAGCATTCTCTCAAGCAGACAACTCTATCAGTAGAGAGTATGGAGGTACAGGCCTTGGCCTCTCTATTAGCAACCAATACATTCATATGATGGGTGCACAAATAGACCTTCAGAGTGAAGAAGGAAAAGGAAGTGAGTTTTACTTTACACTAGAGTTACCAGTTGTTGATGCAGCCAAAGCAATTAGTACAGATACTCAAGAAGTAGAATATAGCATTGTTGTACTTGAATCAACACATAAATTTTCATGTGCAATTAATGATATAGTATATACATACCTAGAAACATGGAATATGAAATATCGAACTATTAAATCTGTACAAGAGCTTCAAGAAAGTGATAAAATTCTCATTGTTTGTGCGCAACTGTTTGATAATCAAACATGTTTAAAAGCTTTAAATAGTTTTAAGGACTTACATCTTGTGTATATAGAAGGAGCACAAGATATTTTTAGTTGTCAACACCAGAAATTTCATTTACTAGAACAACCCATGACAGGGTCCTTACTCTTTGACAAAATCATCTCTTTACATGATATAAAACAACTTGTTATACAACAACAGGTTCAAAAAAAAGATAGTAAATCCTATAAAGGTAACATTTTAGTAGCAGAAGATAATCAAACAAATCAAATACTTATTGGTCTGCTTCTTGAAGAACGTAACCTTGACTACACTATTGTAGAAAATGGTCAAAAAGCTGTGAAAGAAGCAAATAATGCCCACTATGACATAATTTTTATGGATATAAATATGCCGGTCATGGATGGTGTCACTGCAATAAAAATTTTACGTGAAGATAACTATACACGAACAATCATATCTCTCTCAGCAAATGTTATAGAATCAGATAGAAAATCTTTTATCGAAGCAGGAGTCGACGATACACTCAATAAACCTCTTGTTCCAGCAGAGTTAGATAGTGTACTTCAAAAGTACCTTTCTAGTAAATCTGAGCAAGTAGAGGAAGAGAAGTTTGATACATTAGACTTAGATAAACTTGCCACTACATTAGGAATTCAAGACACCCAAATCATTTTAAAATTATTAGGAAGTTTTACAAGTTCTCTTACAAAAATTGCTCAAGAAATAGAGAATGATGGTTTAAACACAGACACTCTGCACAATCTTAAAGGGCTAAGTGGAAATCTACGATTTAATAAGCTCTATGCACTTACACAAAAGTATGAAACAAAGTTTAATGACCTAGGCATAAAAGCCCTTCAAAAAGCAGAGATATTACTTCTAAAGCACATAAATTTTCTTATCACAAAGATAAACGATATCAAAACATCAAGTAAATAAGTACTTATCTCCCTGATGCTCACTGATTTTATCCATTGAGAGTTGCACCTTTTTATAAAGGTTCGCAACACTTATAGAACTATCTTTAACATTATATAGAACTGTTGAAAAAGATATAAAATCACCTATCTCTTTGTTCTTATGCACTTTCACATGTATCTCTTCATAGAGCTTTTTCATATCTTGCATTTCATAATTTTTTAAAATTATGCCAAAACCAGTTCCATAGAGTCTCGCTGTAATAGCATTTGAGTAAACCGTCTCTTGGAGTAAACTTGAAAACCTTTTTATAATTTTGTTTGCACCATTAAAGCCATACACTTTGTTTAATGTTTCAAAGCGTTCAAGCTTGATATAAATAAACCAAAATTTCTTTCCCTTAGTTTGGTAAGCTTTTAGTTGTCCATCGAAGTATAGGGCATTATGAAGTCGCGTTAGAGGGTCTGTAATACTTAGCTGCGCAAGCTTAGACTGTTTTTGTTTGATTTCTTTGACATACTCTACATTTTGTAAGTGTGTTTTAACGCGAGCTTTTAATTCAACACCATTAAAAGGCTTGGAAATATAATCAACACCCCCGACTTCAAAAGCACGTGAAATATACTTTATATCCGTTTGAGCAGTTAAAAAAACTACAGGTATGTCTTTCGTCTTAGGATCAGATTTTAGTAAACGGCACACTTCAAAACCATCTGTTTGAGGCATATTTATATCTAAAAGGATCAAGCTCACTTCCCTCTTTTGAACATTCTCAAGTGCACCTTTTGCATTGAGTGCAAAAGAGAGTTTGTAGCCTTCCTCTTTTAAGTAAATAGCCGCTAACTCGATGTTTAGCTTCTCATCATCTACAATTAAGATATGAAAATTATTGTTTGTGTGCATGTTTTTGCCTCTATTTGATTACTTAATATATGAGCAACAATAGTCCGTTACTGTCTTAATCTTCAAATCAAAAGAAGCATTTGCATCAACTTCAAATGTTACAGGTGTCTGCAATGTTTTCCACTCTTCATTTGGAAGTTTTATTTCCAAGTCACCACTTAGCATTTCCATAATTTCTTTGTCATTTGTAGCAAATGTATACTCGCCTGGTAACATAATACCCAAAGACTTGATACTTCCATCACTAAACTCTAAAGTTCGGCTTGTTACCTTTCCCTCATAGTAGATATTTGCCTCTTTTACTGCTGTTACATTTTCAAATTTTGACACAAGTTTTCCTTTTTTTATCATTTTAACAAAAGTTTGCTTCTATAATAGATTAATTGATATAATGATACAATCTTTTACTAAAATCACTTCACGAGAGAATGAGTATGCAGAATAATCTTGACACTGAAAACTTTGAAATCTTTCCTTGGGATAAAAATTTTGAAGTTGGTATCGCAACCATCGACGAACAACACAGGGTACTCGTCGACATTCTCAACAAACTCGCTGCTCACTTAGCAAACCTCTCCGACGAGATAGAACTAAACAAAATCTTTACAGAACTTGCTGATTATGCAGACTACCATTTCAAAACTGAAGAAGTCATCTGGAAAAAAAACTTTCAAGATGATGTCTGGTTCTTAAAACATACACAAACTCACGGAAACTTTATAGGTGATGTTCTCAAAATGAAAGAGAACAAAGAAAATAAACATTTAGATGAAGTTATTTACGATATTGTTTTATATCTTGCTAAATGGCTAGCTTATCATATACTCGACACCGACAAACGTATGGCAAAAGTTGTTTTAGCACTGCAACAAGGTATATCTCTTGAAGATGCAAAAGAGAGTTCCATAAAAGAGATGAGTGGCGCTATGCAAACACTGATAGAAACTGTTTTAACCATGTACAGCAGTATTTCAACGCGAACACTTGACCTTATGCGAGAAAAAGCACTTAGAATCAAAGCAGAAAAAGCACTGAAGATTAGTGATGAAAAATGGAAATTTATTTTAGAGAGTAACAATGAAAATATATGGGACTGGGATGTTGCTCATGATAAAGTACAAACTTCTGAAGAAAATATCGACTCAATGCTCCAAAAAGAACTCAGCCAATTTGGTCAACATACAAGCATACATCCTGATGATTTAAAAAAAACACGTCAAGAATTTTTAGAACATATCAATGGTGAAACAGAATTTTACAGTAGCAAGTATAGAATTTTAGGAAAAAATGGGGCTTGGTCATGGGTACTTAGTCGTGCAAAAGTAGTGAGCAGAGATACACACAACAAAGCTTTACGAGTTGTTGGAACAAACAGTGACATTACCCAACGCGAAGTTGCAAACATAATCTATGAAAATACTAACCAAGCTATTTTTATAGCTGATGCTTATAACAATATTATCAGTGTTAATCCTGCTTTTAGCAAAATCACAGGCTTTAGCAAAGAAGAAACTATAGGGAAAAATCCAAGTGTTCTTTCTTCTGGCCAAATGAGTCAGCAGTTTTACACGAGTATGTGGGCAAAACTACTAAAAAAAGGCTACTGGAGTGGTGAAATTACTAACAAACGAAAAGATGGAACTTCTTTTTTAGAAGAACTTAACATTACTGTTGTTAAAAATGAAAAAGGGGAGATAGACCATTACTTTGCTCTTTTTGTAGATATTACACAAAAAAAGAAAGCCGAAGATGTTATTAAGCAACATGCACAGTTTGATATCTTGACAAACTTAGCCAACAGAAACACACTCAACACGCATCTCACTCGAGAGATAGCAAGAGCAAAACGAGGAAAAAATTCTTTTGCTGTTTTGTTTATAGACCTTGACCACTTCAAAGACATCAACGATACCTTTGGCCATGATGTTGGTGATAAAGTACTTATAGAAGCCTCAACCCGCATTAAAAATGCCATCCGAGACTCTGATGTTCTTGCGCGTTTTGGTGGTGATGAGTTTGTACTAATCCTCTCCGATATTACACAAACACTATCTATTGAACGTATCTCTAATAGTATAATCAATAAGATGCAAATACCTTTTATCTTAGATGATAAAAAGCTTTACATCTCTGCAAGTATTGGCATCTCACTCTTTCCGCAAGATGCCCATGATACAGTAAGCCTTCTTAAAAATGCAGACCAAGCAATGTATAAAGCCAAAGAAAAAGGAAGAAACTGTTTTGCATATTTTACAAAAAATATGCAAGAGAATGCACAAAGACGACAAAAGTTACTCAGTGATCTTCATAATGCATTAGAACTTAAACAACTTGAGATGTACTACCAACCAATCATTGACTTAAAAACAAACAAAATCCTCAAAGCAGAAGCTCTCATCCGATGGAATCACCCACAAGAGGGCATCATCTACCCTGATAGTTTTATAAAAATAGCAGAACAATCAGGTCAAATACTCGATATAGGGAACTGGATATTTGAAGAATCAGCTTCTCAGGCACAAGAATGGAAACAAAAATATAATATCGACTTCAAAATCAGCATAAACAAGTCACCGGTACAGTTTAAGTCCTCACATAACATCTCTTCTTGGTTAGATTACCTCAAAAAGATAGGACTTAACTCTCAAAATATTATCATTGAAATCACTGAAAATCTTTTGATGGGCTTTAGCCCTCTTATAGAAGAAAAACTACTTAAAATGCGAGATGCTGGGATAGAGGTCTCTCTTGATGATTTTGGTACAGGGTACTCTTCATTATCTTATCTCAAAAGATTTCACATTGACTACATCAAAATCGACAAATCTTTTGTAGATAATCTTGTATCTTCAGAGCAAGACAAAATTTTATGTGAAGCGATGATTGCTATGGCACACAAGTTAGAGATGCGAGTGATTGCTGAGGGTATTGAAACAAAAGAACAAAGAGATATTTTAACAAGTATGGGGTGTGATTATGGGCAAGGCTTTATCTATGCCAAAGCCCTCAAAGCAGATGACTTTGAGGCTCAGTTTTTAAAATAGTTAGTTTATAAACTCTACTACATCTTCAAATGCGAGTCTGAGTTGTGAAGACTGTTCGTTTAGTCTATAACCAAACGGTAACACTAACGCGACTTGGTGTTTGTTTGTATTGAGTTCTAAAAGTTTCTCTAGGTTCTCTTTTTCAAAGCCCTCTATCGGACAAGAGTCTATCCCCGCAAATGCAGCACCACTCATCATATTTGCAGCAGCGATATAAGTCTGTTTTGAACTCCAAGCATAAAGAGCTTCATTGCTACTCAAAACAGGTGCTAAATGCTGTGCATAGATGTTCATATAAGCATTAAAACTCTCCTCAGGCATCTCTCGTCTTTGAAATCGTTTTGCAACTTCTCCAGACTCTACCTTTAAGTTCTCTATCCCTGCTAAGACTATAACAAGATGAGAACAAGATGTGATTTGAGGCTGATTCCAACAGAGTGGTTTTATCTTCTCTTTGAGTGCCTCATTTGTTATAACTAAGAACTTCCAAGCTTCCATACCAAAAGACGAGGGTGACTTTCTTCCTGCTTCAAGGATAGTATGCATATCTTCATCCAAAATTTTCTTTTCCGTGTCAAACATCTTACAGGCATGGCGAAAATCCATTGCCTTCATAAAATCATTACTCATTCTAACTCCTTGGTTTATAAACCCTTTTATGAACATAGTATGCCAAAGAAGTATAAACAAAAGCTTGTATGAGCAAAATCTTCACACTTTCCATCACACTCTCTAAACTCGCTCCCATTTGGTTAAGCTTTAAAAAAGCTTCTATAGCAGGAGTGGAGGGTATGAAAAGAGCAAGAGTGTGAATGAAACTTGGCATTGCTTCAAGTGGCCAAACAAAGCCCACACTAAAGACTAAGGGCAAAGAACTAAACAAGATAATAGGGGTTGCTATCTCTCTTCCTTTCAGAAGTGCTCCAAACAGAAGTCCTAACGCGATAACTGCAAGTAAAAATACAAGACCTAAAAAGAGTAAATCTTCTACCTCTGCCAAATGAGTTATGCCAAACATCTCATAACTAAAACCAAAGTAAAAAAGTAGATGCACAAAGAAAATCACACCAAAGATGAAAAACCGTGCAAGAAAAATCTTCCATGTATCTCTCTGTTCTTCTTTTGTATAAAGACCTTTTTTTCGTCGCTCATTATCCCCACCACCTAAGATACCTAAACCAATAAGCAAGGTCTGTTGCAAGATAAGTACAAAAACAGCAGGAACAACATACTGGGTATAGCTATTGTTCGCATTGAAAAGGTTTATGGTGTTGAGGCTAAAAGGAGTGTACTCTAACTTCGCACCCGCTATAGGCACTCCAGATTTTAATAAATTTGCCACTTTAAGTTTTGCAGATGCTGTAAGCACTGACTTCATAGCTCCCTCTAAAACAGCCCCATAAATAAGAAAATAACTACTATCAGCCCCTATAGCAATCGTAGGAGAGATATGTAACGCGAGATCGCGTTGCAAGTGAGCAGGTATGACAACTATCGCTTTTATAAGTCCACAAGTGAGAGCTTCTTTTGCATCTTTTGCACTCATATCATGGCGAATCACATCCACTTGCGGTGTCGCGTTGAGTTTGTAGATGATGTCTCGAGAAAACTCGCTCCTGTCCAAGTCAACCACACTCACAGCTAAAGCACTGACACTCTCTTTTGCATAAGGTTGTGGATATAAAAAGGAGTAAAGCACAACACCACCAAAGATAGTTAAAACAATGGCAATGTCACTAAAGATAAGTTTAAGTTCGCGTTGGAAAGTTCTTATCATTGCTCCAACCTCTTTTTAAAGCGCATAAAAACAGGGATAATCAAAAAACTAAAAGCAAAGATATACCAAAGCCTCTCACTCTCTAAAAACACATCAGCACCATAATTTGCTTGTGAAATTTGAATCTCCATGTAGTGAGCGATAGGCAGTAAATCTCTCCAAAAAAGAGCAAAACTATTCATACTACTTGTGGGAAAAGTAACCCCTAAAAAAGCAAAAGCGGGAGCTGTATACACAGCCCCTAAACTCAAACTTCTCGCATAGTCAAAACCTGTCACAAAAAACAAAAGGGCTACAACTTGGTATGCAACTACTGTTAAAAACATCGCAAAAAGCATAAGAGCAAATGAGCCTTGAAAAACCCATCCTCTTGTGCCATAGATATACATCAAAAAACCAATACCTAAAAGCATATAAGCAAATGTATAAGGCAGAAGCTTTCCTATGATTTTTGTTTTCATATAGCCACCAGCAAAAAACTCCTGCTCTTTTTTTTCCTTAAAAAGTGTTCCAAAACTCACTATCGTTGCCACAACTATAAATATCTGCCACACAGCAGGAAGTAGGGCAGAGACAAGAAATAAAAAATAATTTTTATAGGTGTTAAAAAAAGGAGTGATTTGTAAAGCTATGGGAGTTATCATCTCCTTACTTTTTTGAGTGTTTTGTGCAGAAGCTAAGTTTTTTACAAAGGCTACTTCACCAGCAGAAGTGGCTATGCTCTCGACTAAAGAAGCTGTAATAATCTTCCCTATAAGTATATACTGTGTGTTTAAAAAGGCAGTAACTTTTGGCTGTTTATGCAGGTAAATATCTCGTGAAAAGTGAGAAGGAACTTCTACAAGTGCATATGCTTTTGTAGCTTTTATGAGTTTTATAGCTTCTTGTGTACTCTCTACTCTATACTTGATTTTCAGTGTCGAAGTTGCATCAAGGTTAAAAAGTACTCGCTTACTGAGTTTACTTTTGTCATGGTCTACCACAACTATGGGTAAGTCTGTTGCAACTCCTTTTGAGAAAATTACAATCAAAAGAGCGAAACTTCCTAAAGGCAAGAGTGTCACTAAAAGAAGTTTATACAAAGAAGCTTTTATCTCTAAAAGTTCTGTGTTAAACGCGAATTGAAGCGCTTTAAACATCAGAGTTCGAGTAAAACACTCATACCAACACGAAGATTTTCTATACTTCGCGTTGGACGGAGTTCTACTTCAAAGCTTTTCATATCAAAACCTTTACCACTCTCCGTAGCTCTCCAAGTTGCAAACGAACCCATAACCGCTATGTTTGTTACTTCAAACTCATAACTTTCATCCCCTAAAGCAGGGATTTTCGCGTTAAAGTGTTTGCTCTTTATAAAAAACTTCAGATAATCCTCACGAACAGCAAACTTCGCCCAAATATCTTGCATATCGACTATGCTCACAACAGGAAAACCAGTAGGCGCTAACTCGCCAGAGTGGATGAGCACTTGACTCACTTCGCCCTTATGAAAAGAGCGAGCCATCGTCTCATCTATATAGGCATTGACTTCATCTACTTTTGCTGCATAAACTCTCTCTTGTGCATCTGCTGCATTTTTGACTTCAATGCGAACACCATCTTTTGCCATAATCGCCATCTGTTTCGCTGCATTTGAAGTGTACTTTGATGCTTTATATTTGGTATAAACTTCATCACGCTTTTGCTCGGACACAACACCCTCATCATACAGTTTTTGTACACGTTTGTAAGTTGTTAGCATCAACTCTTCGGCTGCTTTTGCTTTTTGCCACTGGTCATGTGCTGCTTGAATTTGCTCTTTTCTTGCACCATTATTTGCCTGAAGTTTTTGTGCTCCTGCTGCATCTTGTGCTGCTTTAGCTTGTGCGAGTTTTGCACTTACTTCTGGAGAACTAATAGAAAAAACAGTGTCACCCACATCCACAAAATCACCTTTTTTGACAAACACTTCACTTATCCGACCAGGGAGTTTTGAAGAGATACTATAACTCTGTGCATCAACTTCCCCTTGTAAAACAAGTTGTTTTGGTTGGTATGCTTTGTAAAATGTTAAGCTAACCCATACTACCAAAGCTATAACAAGTGTTAAAACTACTATAACAGATTTGTTTTTCATTACTTAATTTCCTCTGATGATTTTTCTATCTCAAAAAACAACTCGCGTTGTCCACTTAAAACTGCTAACTGTGAAACTTTTTTTACAAAGTTATATGCAGCATTGAGTCTTTTTGTTTGTGCACCAAGTAAAAACATCTGTGCATCGACTAACTCTACCGATGTTGAGAGTCCTTCTCTAAAGGCAATACTTCTAAGTCTAAAGTTTTCATTTGCAAGTTTTAGTGAAGAGTTAAGAGCATTGAACTCCTCTTTATCTGACATCATCTCTTTGTAAGTTTTTGCAACTAAAAGTGCTAAGTTATCTATGGCTTCAAGTTTTAGGTACTTCACTTTATCGTGCAAAAGTTGTGCTGCTTGTATCTCTTGGTTTCTATCTTTTCTTTGAAGAAGATTTATCTTCACGACTACACCTGCAAACCAAGTAGGTAGTGTACTCATTATCGCAGAGTTATCTTTATAGAGATTGTAGTTTGCAAAGGCTGCAATCTCTGGCATCCATGAAGCCTCTTTTATCTTTAGCAATGATGCACTTTGTGAAGCTTTGGCATCTAAGATTTTTAAACCTGCATAATTTTCCTCTGTCTCTCGTTTATAGTAGTCTTCATCTCTCATCATCTCATTGACAAAGAGTTTAGAGTCTACTTGGGATTGAAGCTTTGTAAGAGCAAAAAGAGCAGACTTGGCCACTTCAAATTTATGTTTCGCCTTAGTTGTTTGTATCTTTGCACCGTCGAGCTTTACTTCTGCATTGAGTAGTTCAATGTTTGCAATTTGTCCTTGTTCTTTGAGTTTTTGTGCATTTTTATAGTGAAGTTGCAAGGCTTTTTGTGCTTGAAGACGTGTTTTATACAAGGACTCACTCACAACAACACCATAATAGTACTTCACAAGTTTTAAGAACTCAGCATCTTTTTTCATCTCTTTAAGTGCCTTACTCTCATGCAGTTGTGCTGTATAAATCTCTTGAACAGCATCTATTCGTCCACCTACATACAAAGGCCATAAAAGATGCAAGTCTGCTAAAAAGACATCCTGCTCAGTCAAATCTATCTGCGAAGGAAAAGGTAGAGGTAGAGGCAAACTTGCTAGTGCCACAGCGACATCCGTAGTATCTACATTTACAGCTTCACTTAGATGTGTATAAGTCCCTGTAAAAGAGACAGAAGGTAAGTACATAGACTCTGCGGAAGATTTTTTTAGCTCTGCTCGCGTTACATCAGAAGAAGATGCTTTGACACCCTCATTTTTTGCACTAACACTTAGCCAAGCTTCTTGTATGCTCATATCTGCTAAAAGTAAAAAACTCAAAAGTGAAAGTGTGACTACTATTTTCATCTTATATCCTAAAACTTTTTTGCATATAAATTTACCAGAGGTTTTGCACTTAAACCATGTAAAAGTATACTAAGTAAAATTGTCAATGTTATGACACTAAAAAGTCTTTCACTCACATCTACTATCTCTATCTTATGTGCGACTATCATAACATAAAGTATAGAAGCAATGCCACGAGGACCAAACCAAGCTATAAAAAGTTTACTGCCAAAAGAAAGACCTAAACCAGTAAGACTTAAAGTCACAGGAATCATTCTAAAAAAGGTTAAACTTAGGAGTGAATATACTATTACTGTTACATCTAAAAAAGAAACCATTACAGGAACAAAACTTAATCCAAATACTAAAAAACTAATGAGTATAAGAACTTCACCCTCACTCTCTAAAAATGTTTCTGTATTTGTTGTTATAAGTTTTGAAAAATTTCCAAAAAAAGCACCTGCTACAAATGCCCCTATAAAACCATTGCCTCCAAAAAATTCTGCTGTAAAAAAAGTAAGGATTGCAAGTGCAACAGGAGCAAGGTTTTGATAAATCTCTTTTATCCAAACTTTTTTTACTGCTCTAGTTAATACTTTAGCACCTATATACCCCATAACTGCTCCTACTATAAAACCTAAACTAATCTGCTCAAATACATACAAGACCCAGCCATAACCAGCCTGTAGGTCTTCATGGCAACTGCTATATAAAATAACTGTTATAAGAAGAGGGAAAACTATGCCATCATTTAAGCCACTTTCTACATTTATACTCGAGCGGATTTTTTGAGGGACAAGAGTATCTGTTACAACTGCTTTTCCCAAAGCTGCATCAGTTGGCGCTAAGATAAGTGCCATAAGTAAGAGATACAAAAATGGTTCCTCTGGAAAAAAGAGAGTTGCTATATAAGTAGAAAAAACTATAGTTAGGGGTAAACCAATGTAAAGTAATCTTGCAGAAATACGCCACTCTTTTTTAAACTCTTTAAGTTTGAGTTGTGAAGAGTCTGTAAAAAGTACTATAATTAAAGCTATCTCAGCAATGCTCTCAACAGCATCCGAGCTTAAAGGAATATCTAAAAGGTTTAAACCCAAGGGAGAAAGTAAAACACCAAAAAGTAAAAAAATCATAGGTCCAGAGATGTTAAAAGACTCTAGTTTTTTTGAAAATAAACCATATAAAAAAACTATCAATGCAACTACAAATATAACAAGCTTATCTTCCACTGAGTTTTCCTTGTTTTAAACGAACACGTTGAGAGTGTGTAATAGCAACTGCCATAGCATCAGAAATATCTAAGGGTTTTATCTCTTTTTTAATGTTGAGTAGTCTCTTCACCATAAAGTTAACTTGTTCCTTAGAAGCCTTTCCTTTTCCTGTCAATGCTTTTTTTACTTGAAGTGCTGTGTACTCATGAAACTGTCCAAATTCTTGGAGTAATGTTAGCATAATAGCCCCACGAAATTGTGCAAGTTTTATCGTTGTTGCAGGATTATGAGCATAAAATATATCTTCCATAGCAACTTCATCTATCTTATGATTTTTAAAGAGAGATGTAATTCCTTCTACCATCTGTGGTATTTGAAACTGTAACCCTTCCGCTTTCATTTTGATAAGACCTGCTGTAACTAAAGAGATTTTACCATTGTTTAACTCTATCAATGCGAATCCCATATTTCGAGTACCTGGGTCTATTCCTAAAATTACCATCTCTTTCCTATATGCTTCATTTGAGATGTATTATATATAAAACTTATTGTTAGTTTAGTAAAAGATTAATATAAATTAGACTACAATATTTAAAAATCTTTTAAAGGTATGTATATGAATACAATAAATATACTTGCAGTTGATGACGAACCATTTAACCTCGACCTCATAGAACTTGCATTTTTAGATGATGTAAACATAAATATAACCAATGCTATAAATGGTCAAGATGCTCTTGATAAACTCTCTGTAGCAAACCCTGATGTTATTCTTTTAGATTTAAGAATGCCTGTCTTAGACGGTCTTCAAACCCTTAAAATTCTAAAAAATGATACTGAAAAAGCAAAAATTCCTATTATAATTATTACTGCCAATAGTGAAGAAAAAAATAAAGCTTTAGAGCTTGGGGCAAATGACTTTTTAGCAAAACCTGTAGATACACAAGAACTTAAACTGAGAACTTATAACCAAGCAAAACTTTATAAAAGTCAAAAAGAGCTTGAGGCACTCAACCAAAATCTTGATACTCTTGTAAAAGAAAAGACAAACAGTTTGGAAGAAGCTCTCGCTTTTGCACGAGAAACAGAGTACGAAATTTCACTCCGTTTAGGGAAAGCAAGTGAATATAGAGATTTAGAAACAGGAATGCATATTAAACGAATGAGCCGTTATTCTGCTCTGCTTGGCAGACTTTGGGGAATGAGTAAAGAAGAAGAAGAACTTTTGCTTTATGCCTCTCCTTTACATGATATTGGAAAAATTGGTATACCCGATGCCATTTTACTTAAACCTGGAAAACTAAATGAATCAGAATTTAAACTTATGCAACAACATGCTGCTATTGGTGGCCTTATGCTTGATGATGGTGACAAATTTCCAATCATAAAAGCAGGAAAAACAATCGCTACACAACATCATGAAAAGTACGATGGAACTGGCTACCCAAAAGGCTTAAAAAACGATGCTATTCACATCTATGCTAAGATTGTTGCTATTGCAGATGTTTTTGATGCTCTCTCTTCTAAACGAGTATATAAAGATGCTTTTCCTCTAGAAAAAACTTTAGCTATCATAGAAGAAGGAAGAGCTACTCATTTTGACCCTTTACTTTTAGATCTGTTTTTCACTAATATTGATGCTTTTTTACAGATAAAAGAAGAGTATCCTGACAGTGAAAAAACACCCCATATACTAAATCTTATAGAGGAATATAGATGAAAATTCTCATAGTTGAAGATGAACCGTTTAATATTACTGTTTTAGAAGAGATGATTTATATCTTCTACCCTGATATGCAAATCAAAAGTGCCCTTAATGGTAAATTAGGGTATAAAATCCTTCAAGAAGAGTCTTTTGACCTTATTTTGAGTGATGTAAGTATGCCTGTTATGGATGGTTACACTCTTATAGAAAAAATCAAAACAGAACTCAAGATAGAAACTCCTGTTGTTGCAGTTACTGCTTTTGCCATTCAAGGAGATAAAGAAAAACTTCTTCTTGCCGGTTTTAATGACTATATATCAAAACCTATAGACATTGCTGTATTAGAAGAGTTACTCAACAAATACAAAGTATAATTTATGAAAAACTTAAACAAAATACTCACTAGTTTCAACATTACAAAAGAAACACTTCAAGAGAGAGAAAATATAGGACTTTATATAGAATCTTTAAGTTCTCTTATTATTGACAGGTACTATGACTATATCCTTTCAAATGAGAAGTTAGCAGACTCCATAGATACTATACAAATTCCCTTACTTAAAAAAATACATATTGAGATGCTTGTTGCTTTGTATAACGATACTTTTGATGAAAATTTACTTGAAAAAATCTCTCTATCTTTCAAAGAATTACCTATAAAGTTTGATCCAATTATAATCTCTTCTCTTTTTAATATTATGCAACAAACCATAATAGACATTGCTTCTGTTAATCCTCAACTCACTAAAGATTTGAAAATAATTCTAAAATTTTTACATATTGCAGAGCTTGTTGTTCAAGAAAATTATAAAGCCAATCAAGATGAAACTAACACACACCAAACAAACTTAGTGTTTGTGTTAGAAACTCTTTTTGAAATTCTTTCTATCCATCGTAGTAAAAGTGAACTTTTAATCCAAAGATGGGAAAATGACGAACTTCATATAAAACAGGATTTACCCGTTGGTGAAGTAGAACTATGTCCTTTTCATAAAAGCATTAAAAAACTAAAAAAAGAGACAAGTGGACTTAAAATTTTTAGTCTAGATATAGATAACATAGATACTCTACATACTCAATATCATGAAGAAATAGCAAATCTATACTCTTTGGTAAAAACTAATTTATCAAAAGCAAATCAAAAATTACAAATCGAAAAAATCAAACAAACCTCCCAAGAACTTTTTGAGTACATTGGAAAGCCATACGAACAAACATCTTCACTTACTTTTTTAAGTGTCAATTCTGGGATTCGTTTTATACAAAAATATAACAGCATAATCAACGAAACAAAATTTATACCCTTTAACAACATTCAAAAACTTTTAGAATTTATTGATAATTTACTCCAAGAATCTTTACAAAAATCACTTGCTTGGATTATATCAGAGTATACTGTTTCACAAAAAGAGCCTCTAAACTCTTATGATATTTCAGAAGTTATTATGCTAAGTAGTACAAAAATATATGTCTCTTTAAATCTAAAAGACATCCCTTATAAAAGTTTTATATATGATGTTATAATTGTTTTTTTAGAAATTTTAAAAACTACTCTTATAAATAGAGAAAAAGAATATACACTTGTCGCATTAGCCGAAAAGGCAGAAACAGCAAACCGTTCTAAAGATATGTTTCTTGCCAATATGAGTCATGAACTTAGAACACCTCTTAATGCTATCATCGGCTTTTCTCAAGTACTTCAAGTAAGAAAAGAGATTCCAGAGAATATGCGTTCTTACATTGAAAAAATCTCTATTGCTGGAAATAACCTTCTCAATTTGGTCAACACTATCCTTGACTTTGCAAAACTTGAAGCTGGAAAAATTTCTTTTCATCCAAAAATGGAACTTCTTTGTAATATCATCGAAGAAGTAACTATAATAATGTCTCCTTTAGCGGAAGAAAAGAACATTACACTTTCTTTTCCACATGATATATCTTTAGCACTTTTTATGGATCCTCAACTTATAAAACAAGCACTTATAAACATTGTTTCAAATGCCATAAAATTTACTCCAACTAATGGTGAGGTAGCTGTTAAAATAGTATTTGATGAAAATTCAAAAGAGTATTTACTTTCAGTCTGTGACACAGGAGTAGGTATGAGTCAAGCTTCAATCGCAAAACTTTTCACACCCTTTACACAGATAGACAATGAGCAACAAGCTAACTCAAAAGGAACAGGTTTAGGACTTGTCATCACTAAGCGGATTATAAAAGATTTACATGGTGGCCGTATCTGGGTTGAGAGTGAGATTGAGAAGGGAAGTTGTTTTTATTTTACTATTCCTATAAATGATTCTCTTGCAAAATTAGAAATTTTTGATACCTCTGATGAAGATGCAAAACATATTCTCATCATCGAAGATAGCCCTGAATATGTAGAAATTTTAGTTAATAAACTTAACAAAAATTTTCATATTTCTGTTACAAATTCTATCTCAAAAGCAAAAGAACTTTTAAATAACAACACATATTATAAAATTATTTTAGATTTTTTCCTTATTGATGGTATAAGCTCAGAGATTCTCTCCTTTATGGAATTAAAGAAGATAAATACACCTGTTTATATTATCTCTGCTGAAGATGATATAAAATTAGTACAACATATCAAAGAGTCTGACAACATAGAAGGTATCTATAATAAGAAAGATATAGACATTGTTTGCGATAAATTATTTAGAATGTAAAGGATGTTAATATGAAAGGTTTAGTTTTTACAGAATTTTTAGAATTTGTGGAACAAGAGTATGGATTTGATACACTTGATGAGACTATAGAAAAATCAAAAGTACCCAATGATGGTGCTTATACACAAGCAGGAAATTATCCTTATGAAGAGATAGTCGCTCTTGTTGTTGCTCTTTCAAATGAAACACTTATAGATGTTAACACACTCATAGAGAGTTATGGTGAGCATCTTTTTAAGAGACTTGCGAGTCTTTATCCAAATATCGCACAGTTTAAATCCTCTTTTGATATTATCTCTCATGTCGATAATCTAATTCACCCTGAAGTAAAAAAACTTTATCCAGATGCTGACTTACCAGAGTTTGTACTTATAGAACAAACAAAAAATAAAATTGTACTCCAATACAAATCTAACAAAGGTTTACATCAACTTGCGAAAGGACTTATGATAGGGGCTGGTCTCTTTTACAAAGAGAAACTTACTGTTACAATAGATGAACAAAACACTCCTATAACTATAGAAGTAATCCGAGATGAGTAAAGAAAATAACCCTTGGATAAAACGTTTTGAAAGAGAAAGGGCAGCTAAAAAAGCTGCTGAAAAACTTCTCGAAGAAAAAAGTTTAGAACTTTACAATGTAAATCAATCTTTAGAAAAACGTGTTGGGGAAAGAACCTTAGAACTTGAAAAAGCACTTAAAAATGCTCAAGTTGCCCAAAAAACAAAAGATAATTTTTTAGCAAGTATGTCTCATGAACTTCGTACTCCTCTTAACTCCATCATAGGGTTTTCTCAAATTTTATCAAGACAAAAAGATGTACCACCAAAACTCAAAACTTTTATAGACAACATAAATATAGCTGGAAATTCTCTTTTACAACTTATTAATTCAATTTTAGATTTTTCTAAATTAGAATCAGATGAAATGACTCTTCAAAAACAAACTTTTAAGGCTCAAAAATTTTTAGAAGAACTCATAGTTCTTATTACTGTTGAAGCTGAGAGAAAAAATATTTATATTAGTCTAAATGTGGCAAATTTAGAAATCATTGCCGATAAACAACTACTTGGACAAGCAATACTAAACATTCTTTCTAATGCCATAAAATTTACACATGAAAATGGAAAAATTACTATTCACATCAGTGAAGAAAATAATAATAAAAAAATAACTATCTGTGATGATGGTATAGGAATAGCCAAAAAAGATTTAAAAAGTTTATTTACCCCTTTTACTCAAATAGAAAACGAATACCAAACAAGTACTAATGGAACTGGTTTAGGTCTTTACCTCACTAAAAAAATAATTAACTTACATCATGGAAAAATTGAAGTTCAAAGTGAAATAAAAAAAGGAACTTGCTTTATAATCACACTTATTTCATAAGTGATTTTAGTTATTCACATTTCTTTAACCCTATTTTATGGATATATATAGTACTATTCACATATAAACAAAGTTAGAAAGGTTTTATGTGAATATCGGTCAAGAGATTTTAAATACTTTAAAAGAAGAGATAACGGAAGTAGAATTTAACCGTTATATAAAGCATCTTACATATGATGCTAAAAAATCAAATAGTAATTCTGCCATTTTTTATGCCCCCAATGCCATAGTTATAAGCTGGATAAAAAACAAGTATAGTGAAAAAATTGCTCATCTTTTTGAAATTAAGATAGGACATAAGGTATTAATCACTATTACTTTAAAAAATAGAATCCAAAGTAAGAAAAAAACAGAAAAAATTGTTGAAGTAAAACAACAAGGAAGTTCTCTTTTAAATCCTTCTCACTCCTTTTCAAATTTTATGGTGGGTGGTTCTAACCAATTTGCCTATGCTGCTGTTAAAAGTGTCAGTGAAAATGCTGGTAAAGTTTATAACCCACTTTTTATCTATGGTGGCGTTGGACTTGGAAAAACTCACCTTATGCAAGCTGCTGGTAATGTCTTTTACAACGAAGGTAAAGTTGTCATTTATACAACAGTTGAACAATTTTTAAATGACTTTACACGAAGTATCCGTAACAACACTATGGAGCGTTTCCGCGAAAAGTACCGTAAATGCGATGTTTTACTTATAGATGATATTCAATTTTTATCTAACAAAGAGGGTATTCAAGAAGAATTTTTTCATACCTTTGAAGCACTTAAAGGGGATGGAAAGCAGATTATTTTTACTGCAGATAAACACCCTAAAAAGATAGGAGGACTTGAAGCTAGACTTCAAAGCCGTTTTGAGTGGGGACTTGTTGCCGACATTCAACCACCTGAACTTGAAACTAAAATTGCTATCATCGAGAAAAAATGTGAAATCAATAAAGTAGTCCTTACAAAAGAGATTATTAATTATATAGCAACTGTTATAGACTCTAATGTTCGTGAGATAGAAGGTATACTTTCTAAACTTCATGCTTACTCACAACTTATGCACATAGATATTGACCTTGAATTTACAAAAAATGTTTTAAAAGACCAAATGAGTGAAAAAAGAGCCAATATTGATATGGATACTATTACTCAGTATGTCGCAAAAGATTTAAATATCAAACCAAGTGAAATAAAAAGCAAAGGTAGAAGTAAAAACATAGTATATGCTAGACGTATAAGTATCTTTATCTGTAGAGAACTTACTAAAAATACTATGCCCCAACTTGCACAGTATTTTGGTATGAAAGATCATACTGCTATCTCTCATACTATCAAAAAAATCAATGATTTAATCAAAGAAGATGAAGATTTTAGACTAAAAATAGAAGAACTCACAAACAAAATAACAGCTTCCTCTTAAAATGAGTCAAAAAAAAGATATAATTTTAGAAGTGAATAGACGTGAAAAGAGTCAGACTACTTCATCACGCTAGTTAATGTAGTCTTTTAGGGGTTTAAATGTGTTTTTCACGTTTTCACAAGCCCCTACTACTTACTACTAAAATTATATAAATATATAGGAATTCATATGATACTAACTATATCAAAATCTATACTTGAGAATGTGCTTATTCATTCAGGACCTTTTTTAGAAAAAAAAGATACTTCTCAAATAACATCTCATGTTTATTTAAAAGCATCAAATGCTAATTTAACTGTAAAAGCTACTGATTATGAAATAGGATTACTTGTAAGTACAAATGAAGTAAATATTACAACAGATGGTGAAATAACTGCTAATGGTAAAAAGTTTTTAGACATCGTTCGTATTCTTAAAGATGGCGATGTTAATTTAGAAACTAAAAATGGAATGCTTCATATCTCACAAGCACACTCTAACTTTAAACTTCCAACATTTTCTCATAATGAATTTCCAGAATTTCCATCTTATGAAGGAAAACCAAGAATCTCTATAGAGTCGCATACACTCATAGAGTCTTTAAAGAAGATTACACCTGCCATAGACACTAATAATCCCAAATTTGAGCTTAATGGTGCTCTTATAGACATAAAAAAAGATTCTATCAACTTTGCCTCAACTGACACAAGAAGACTCGCTGTAGTTGATATAACTAATCAAAGTGAAAGTGAACTCTCTATAATCATTCCTAAAAAAGCTATTGTTGAAATTCAAAAACTTTTCTTTGATGATATAGAGCTTTATTATGATGAAACAAACCTCATAATCCATTCAGCTCAGTATACTTTTTTTACAAAACTTATAAACGGAAAGTTTCCTGAATACTCAAGAATAATTCCAAAAGAGATAGCACATAATCTTTTACTTCCAAAAGCTATTATGATTGATTCTATAAAACAAATAACTACTATTTCAACTGATGTTAAAATTACTTTTTTAAATGATGTTATAACTTTTGAAAGTTTAAGTGATGACAACATAGAAGCAAAAACAGAGATAAGTTTTCAAACAGGTTTTTCACAAGCTTTTTCTTTAGCAGTAAACTCAAGATATCTTTTAGACTTTTTCTCTTCTATAAATAATTCTGAATTTAATATGGGATTAAATGAAGGAAATTTACCCTTTGTTTTAAATGATGATAACTATAAAACAGTGATAATGCCGATAGTTATATAAAACATTTAAAAGGTAATATAATGAGACTTGATAAAATATCAAGAAAAACTTTTTCTTATTCATTGATAGTTTTAACAATATGGTCGTTCATTATATTATTTTTTACATGGCAAAATATAAAAGTACAAAAAGATAGTACAAATAGTATTATCATGAATATCGCAACTTTAAGTTTTAATAAAGATTTAGCTTACAGAAAGTGGGCTGCTTCACATGGTGGAGTATATGTTGAACCTTCATCAAAGACTCCTCCAAGTCCTTGGATGTCTCATATAGAAGATAGAGATATCATAACAACAGATGGTAAAAAACTAACATTAATGAATCCTGCCTATATGCTTAGAGAAATGATGCAAGATTATTCTAAACTTTACGGAATAAAAGGAAGAATTGTAGGAAAGATATTTTTAAACTCCAATAATGAAGCAGATGAATGGGAAGCAAAAGCAATAGAAAGTTTTGATAATGGTGTTAAAGAAGTTGTAGAATGGGTAGATATAGATGGTCAAGAGTATTTAAGACTTATGAAACCTATGATTATGCAAGAATCTTGTCAAAAATGTCATGGACATTTAGGATTTGCAAATGGTTCAGTAAGAGGTGGTGTAAGTGTATCTGTTCCCACAAAAATATATAAAGAAAATGAAAAGAAAATTATAAATAATTTTATAATTATATATTTATTTATTTGGTTGTTCGGTGTTATTTCAATTATTTTAATTTCGATACTTTTAATGTTTAGTTTTAAAAAAAGAAAACTAGCAGAAAATAGAATAATGCATCTTGCACATTATGATCAACTAACAAAATTACCAAACCGTACTCTTTTTCAAGATATGTTTAAACACTCTATAAATATAGCAAAAAGAAGAAAGAACAAAGTAGCTTTAGCTTTTATTGATATAGATGGTTTTAAAAATGTGAATGATACTAAAGGTCATCCAGTTGGTGATAAACTACTTATAGAGATAGCAAAAGTAATAAAAAAACAGATAAGAAACATAGATATACTTTCTAGATTAGGTGGAGATGAATTTACAATTATTTTTGAAAATGTTAAAAATGATATTTATCTTATTAGAATACTAGAAAAAGTTTTAAAATCATTAGAACAAGAAATAATTGTAGAAAATCAAAGTATCTTTATCTCTGCAAGTTTAGGATTAAGTATATATCCAAACGATGGAGAAGATATACATACTTTAATTAAAAATGCAGATACAGCTATGTACCAAGCAAAAGAAAATGGAAAAAATGGTTTTTGTTTTTATGAAAAGTTTATGACAAGTCAAGCACTTGATTATGTCGCGTTAGAAACAGCAATATTATCAACGATTAAAAATAAAGAATTTTTAGTTTATTATCAACCAAAAATTAGTGCAGTTGATAGTAGTGTTATAGGAACAGAAGCACTTGTAAGATGGATTTCAAAAGATAAAGGATTTATTTCTCCTGATAAGTTTATACCTATTGCAGAAAATATGCATATAGTAAATAAAATTGATATGTTTGTTTTAGAACAAGTTTGTATAGATATAAAAGAGTATATAAATTTAGGATATACAGAGATTAAAGTAAGTGTTAACCTATCTGGATATGACATAGGAGTCGAAGATATATATGATGAAATCATAAGAATTGTTAATTTTTATAAAGTAAATCCTTTAAATATAGAATTTGAGATTACAGAAACATATTTTGCATCTTTTAACAAACATGAGATGCAAACATTAAATGCTTTAAAAGAGTATGGATTTAGTTTGAGTATAGATGATTTTGGAACAGGTTATTCTTCTTTAAACAATATTAAAAAATTACCAGTAGAAATTTTAAAAATAGATCAATCTTTTATTAAAGATTTAGAAGAAAATGAAGAAAATAAAAAACTTGTAAAAATGATAATAAATCTTGCACATACTTTTTCATTAAAAGCAATCGCAGAAGGTGTGGAAACTGAATCTCATTTAAAATTTTTAAAAGAGGAAGGGTGTGATTATATACAAGGTTATTTAGAAGGTAAACCGATGCCTAAAGAAGAGTTTATAGAATACTTAAAAGGTAAAACAAACGCGAATTAAGCGTTTGCCTCTAGTTGTACATCAATAGAGAGAGCTTCAACGCCATCTTCTACTTCTTTTTTTATTTCTATAGCTTTTACACCCATATATTTTTTAACAACTTCAATGATTTCTGCTTTCATTTTGTCCATAAAAGGAAAAGCATCACTGTTTTGTCTATCTGACATAATGGCAATAGTAAGTCTGTCTTTCGCTGTTTTTGCACTTGTTTTTTTGTTGAAAAAAGAGAACATTATTGGAACATCTCCTTGATTTTTTGCATAAAACTATTTTCTGGTTCTTCTACGTTTTCCATAGGAACTTCTTGACCACAAAGTCGAGCTGCAATTCTACTATAAGCACGACCAGCAGCAGAGCTACTATCTAAAATAATAGGTTTTCCTTGGTTAGAAGAATCAATAATACCTCTATCTTCAGGAACCTTTCCAATAAGTGGAATACTTAAAATATCTAAAATATCTTCACTTGTAAGCATTTCACCACTTTGAACGAGTTTAGGATCAATTCTATTGATAATAAGATATTTTAAAACTTCACTTCCATCTTTAACTTTTTGACTTTTAGAATCAAGTATACCTATAGCACGGTCTGCATCACGGATAGAAGAAACTTCAGGGTTTACAACAACTATGGCACGGTCTGCAAACTCAATAGTATGCTCATATCCAGATTCTATTCCCGCAGGAGCATCGAGAATTACAAAGTCGTATTCAGCACTTAAGTCTGTTACAAGTTTTAAAATTTTCTCAGATTCTAAGACAGATTTATCTTTCGTTTGTGAAGCTGCTAAAAAGTGAAGATTTGGATTCATTTTACTTTTAATTGTAGCTTGCTTTATGCTTACATCACCATCCATCACTTGAACCATATCATATACAACACGATTTTCTAAACCTAAAATCATATCTAAGTTTCTCTGTCCGATGTCAAAGTCCACTACTATACATTTTTTGTCATTCATGGCAATTCCAAGACCAATATTTGCTGTTGTTGTTGTTTTTCCAACGCCACCTTTTCCACTAATTACTGCTATTATTATCCCCAATTTGTCTCCTTTAATACTGGTGTTATAGTTATTTCATTATTTTTAAGTTCTACTCGATTAAGTCTTTCTTGTAAGTAACTATTGTCTACTTCTACTTCATGAAAAACTATGTTTGCTTTTGGTGAGGCTTTTAACATCATAAAGTTTCCATTACAACGGATGTCACCTTCAACAATTTGTGTGATGATTAAGTTTCCATCAATGTTGATGCTCCCACCACTATTTACACGGTTAAGCAGAAGTAAATCACCTTTTATTTTGAGTTCTTGACCACTTCTTACAAGTGTATCTATAACTCTTAAGTTATCTTTAACTTCATTTATTTCTTTTGGTTCTTCTTTTTTTTCTTTAGGAAGTTCTTTTGGTTTTTCTTCTTGTGGCATTTCAAGTTGTTGTTTTTTACCTCTAGGTAAAATAACATCTACAATATATTTTAAATTTTTTTCTTTTAGATAGTTTTCTATTTTTTCATTGAAAATACCACTTATAGAAATAAGATGATTAGTAAAAAAAATATAATTTTTATCAAAAAAAGCTATAAATTCATCTACATCTGTAATTTCTACTTCAAAAACCTTGACCGAATACTGTTTTGTTTGCAATAGTTACCCTTAAAATAATAATCTTTGCAATCTTATCTTTATTATAATTATAAGCTAATTAAATTTTTAATGATTATTATATGACAGAATGTCATATTTTTTATTTTAGATAAAAAATAGTGCTACTCTTTTATAAACAAATTAAGGTGTAGTGATGTATTTAGGAAAATGTCCTTACTGTGACAATGGGCAAATAGAAGTTAAAGATAAAGAGATAAATGGAAAAAAAGTGAAACTCTATGTCTGTACAAATGCAAGATGGATAAGTGAAGATGGTGAAATGTATGAACTAGCAGCCACAGCTACTTGTGACTTTAAAATTTGGCAAAATGCTTTAGCACGATATGGAAAATGGCTTTCATATAAAGAGGTAAGGGAACTTTTAAGTGAAGAAAGTTTAGAAGTTACTCTTTTAAGTAAAAAATATGGTAAAAAAATTTATTACGATAAACATATTATGTTAAATCAGGAGTATGGAGTAAGTGTTTTATGGGATTAAAACAGTTATTTAATAAAACTTTTAAAATAATTCGGGTATAATTCCCATCCGCTTTACTCTCTTAACAGAAAAAAGAGTATTTCTATCTATATATATCCTATAAAGATAAAAGTATTGGTTGTGTAAATTACTTACATATCCTACAGAGAGTAAAGATGTACAAACAAAGGACTACTTATGAAAGTAAGAGCTTCAGTTAAGAAGATGTGTGATGATTGTAAAGTTGTCAAAAGAAAAGGTATTGTAAGAGTAATCTGCAAGAACCCAAAACATAAACAGAGACAAGGATAACCATGGCTCGTATATCTGGTGTTGATTTACCTAAAAAGAAAAGAATAGAATACGGTCTAACGTATGTCTATGGAATTGGTTTACATGCTTCTCGTCTTATCTTAGACGCAACAGGCATTGACTATAACAAAAGAGTTTTTGAACTTAATGAAGCTGATGTAGCTGCAATTACTGCTGAAATCCGTGCTAACCATATGGTTGAAGGTGATTTACGTAAGAAAGTTGCAATGGATATTAAATCTCTTATGGATTTAGGTTCATATAGAGGTCTTCGTCACCGTCGTGGTCTTCCATGTCGTGGTCAAAAAACTAAGACAAATGCGCGTACTCGTAAGGGTAAACGTAAAACTGTCGGCGCTGCGTAAG
>Ga0256826_1000091_pt1 | contig 44684 bp, 39 predicted proteins | sample CV79metaG_FD_185975 | JGI IMG/M metagenome (GOLD analysis project Ga0256826, IMG submission 185975) | Hydrothermal vent microbial communities from East Pacific Rise, Pacific Ocean - CV79 | ecosystem: Environmental > Aquatic > Marine > Hydrothermal vents | place: Pacific Ocean: East Pacific Rise...
TCTCTCTATGTTAACAAGAAAAAAGTAGCTTCTACAAGAGTGAATAAAACACAACCAACACTCTTCTCTATGGATGAAACAGCAGATGTTGGAATAGATGGTGCAACACCTGTAGATGAGCGCTATGCATCAAACAAGGGTAAGTTTGCGGGGCATGTGCTTAGAGTTACTGTGGCTATAGAGCCTAAGTAGTAAGTATACATAGTGAGCACTAAAGTCTATCTCAATACATCAAAGAAAAGTATGTATGCCTAAAAACTTTAATATACACCAGATAGGGAAGATGGATACTCTAATCAACAATCAGTATGTCCTACCAGATTCTAAGAAAACCATTTTTGGTAAAATGTTTCTTAATGAGTTTATGAACCTTTCTGGATGTGAAATTTCATTTAATGCCTTTGGACCAGGACAATTTATTCCATTTAACCACAATCATATAGCTAATGAAGAAACATTTATATTTTTAAGTGGTTTTGGAGAATGCGAGATTGATGGTGAAAAGGTTAAAGTTAAAGAGGGAAGTGTTATTAACATGCAGCCAAATGCAGTACGCAACGTCTGCAATACCTCTAAAGACACCATACTTAACTTTATAGTAATCCAAACTAAAAAGAACAGTATGAACAGTGTACAGCTTACCAAAGATGGCATTGGTGTATCAGATAGACCCTATTGGTAAAAACTGTGATGTTATACTACCTCTCTTTATTGAAACCTCAATCTAACCTCACTTCTTAACATAGCTAACACCCTACTTCTGTTAAAATTCTTCAAAAATATTTAGGATTATAGATGTCAATAGAAATTATTTCATGGAATGTAAATGGAATACGTGCTGTCGCAACAAAAGAGGCACTTAAATGGGTAGATGAGCGTTCGTGTGACATTCTATGTCTCCAAGAGATAAAAGCACTTCCTGAACAGATTCCCGAGGGTCTTTTTGAGCGTGAGTATGACTCATTGAATGTGAACAGCGCTGAGAAGAAAGGATACTCCGGTACCGCTATTTTTTCTGACGTCACCTTCACTCAGGTTGAAAATGCTTTTCATATTGATGAGATGCATGAGGGACGTATTGTTGAGACACATTTTGATGATATCGTTCTTTTTAATGTCTACTTTCCAAACGGTCAAAAAAACCAAGAACGTCTTGATTACAAGATGGGCTTTTATGATCGCTTTTTAGACCACTGTAATACCTTACGTGAAGAAGGCAAGTCCATTATTATTTGTGGAGATGTCAATACCGCACATAAAGAGATAGATCTTAAAAACCCTAAGTCCAACTCTAAAACTTCTGGATTTCTACCTATTGAAAGAGAGTGGATGGACAAACTTATTGAAAATGGCTATGTTGATAGTTTCCGCTATGTTCATGGGGATGTTGAAGATGCTTACTCATGGTGGTCTTATCGTTCAGGTGCTCGCGCTAAAAACGTGGGTTGGCGTATTGACTATTTCTTTATCTCTGATGATCTGTGTGAAGAGTTGGAAGATGCGTTTATATTACCTGAAGTAACAGGTTCAGACCACTGTCCTGTTGGAATTATTTTAGATAGATAAATTTGATTTACCAAACAAATATTAATATTTAATTTGGTTTATCTAATAATTAAGTAATTCTATCAGATTTAAATATTTTATATATAAAATACTATATAGTCAAATTTATTTATTAAAATAATTTGACTTATCAAATAAAACTATCTATTTAGCCTTAGGTCGAAAAGCTTTAACAACCTCTTCATTACACTCTAAAAATGGTCCTTCAATTAAGTCAATACAGTAAGGCACTGCAGGAAAAACTGCATCTAAACATTCACGAATAGACTTTGGTTTTCCGGGTAGGTTGATAATGAGTGAGTGGTTACGAATCCCTGCTGTTTGACGTGATAGAATTGCTGTTGGTACATACTGAAGACTTACTTGTCGCATAAGCTCTCCAAAACCTGGCATCATCTTTTGGCATACATTTTCAGTGGCTTCAGGAGTAACATCGCGAAGCGCTGGACCTGTACCCCCTGTTGTTACAACTAAACAACATCCCTCTTCATCACATAACTCAATCATGGTGGACTCAATAGTCTCTTGAACATCAGGAATACAACGATAAACAATTTCAAATTCACTGGTTAGGTAATCTTTCATTGTCTCTTGAATAGCAACACCTGATATATCATCATAGATACCAGCACTTGCTCTGTCTGAGGCAGTAATCACCCCAATTTTAATCTCTTTACTCATTATTTGTCTCTCCTTTTAATAAAAAATGGTTATTTTTTTGATACGTTGTCACACAACACTGCGCTTTAAAAAATGTTTGAGCACCTTCTACATCTATAATAGCATCTAACATGCCTAAGTGTACTTCAATGTCTATTCCCCTATCCACAAGTTGTTGGAGTTTAGAAGTATCCCAAACATAGCTTAGCAGTGTGTGCAAATCTTCATAAGAGTGTTCACCTTCTTGAGTAGGCACTTCTTGGTAAGGAGCAAAACAGCCTTTCATAAACTGCTTGAGATACTTTTGAGGGTTTGCCTTGTATACCCGTAGTTGTAGCTTGATAAAAGTCTCAGGTTTTGTCTGAAAAAAAGCAGGCGAGAGAAGTATCAACCTATCAATACGTGTCGTGCTCTCTAAAACAGCCTCAAAAGCCTTAATAGCCCCATAGCTAAAGCCAACTACGGTATAGGTACTTTTATCAATATAAGGCTCAAATAGCCCTACTTCCTCTTTTAAAGCAAATCCACTATGAAAACTTTGCAATGATAGCACTCACTTTCTCTTTTGATATCACTTCACGTTCTTGTAACATCGCTTCAATTTCAGCTAAAGGTGCTTGCATTTGGTGAATAAGCTCCTGTGTTTGTTGATACAGAGCCTCATGTAGCACTTTGATATCAGTATCGTTTTGTAAAAGGGATGAGCCCATTCCAAAACGTACAACCATCGCTTCGACTAACTCTTTGGCTTGGTCTAAATCTTTTTCAGCACTGCTGGCATGTTCTTTAAAGCGAAGTTTACTTGCAACAATACCCGATAGAAGCATTTTAACACGTGACTCTATCTCATGTTGTAAAAGAGGCTCACCTAAGGTTGGTTTGATACTTTCACTTGCAAGAAGCACCTTGTCAAACTCTATCCCATAGTAAGTAGCACTTAGTGCCTTAGCAGCTTGGTATGTCACACGGTACAGACGCTGTTCTTCACTTAAAATCGGCGTTGATTTTTTTCCAAAGAGTACCTTATCTTTCACCGCTAAGAAATGTGTCATGGTCACACTCATATCTTTTTGTCGTAGCGACAAGAGTGCCGCTTCATTCACAAGCGCGGTAAGAGCAGCACCACTGAAACCTACAGTGATTTTTGCTAACTGTGCTTCGTCTACCTCATGAGGTATTTTACTAAGATATTTAGACAAGATAGAAGCACGCTCTTTAAGTGTTGGAAGTTCTACAAAGATACGACGATCAAAACGTCCTGGACGCAGTAGTGCGGAGTCAAGTACATCTATTTTATTGGTTGCAGCAACTACGATAATCCCGCTGGACTCTTCAAAACCATCCATCTCTGTAAGGAGTTGGTTGAGAGTTGCTTCACGTTCAGCATTACTAGCGCCATCACGCTTTTTACCAACAGCATCAATCTCATCAATAAAGATTATCGCCGGAGCACTATTTTTAGCTGCTTGAAAAAGATCATGTACCCGCTTGGCACCCATACCAACATAAATCTGTACAAACGAAGCACCACTTTGGTAGAAAAATGGAACATCCGCTTCATGAGCAACTGCCTTAGCAATCATCGTTTTTCCAACACCAGGAGGGCCTACTAGTAAAACACCACGAGGAAGATACGCACCAAAGTTTTTAAAACGTGCAGGATTTCGTAAAAACTCAATAATTTCCTCAAGTTCTACTTTGACATCATTAATCCCTCCCACATCATTAAAGGATACATTTGATTTTACAGGAGCAACCGGAGTACTATCGCTTAAGGGGTTTGAACTTGCTACTTGTGTCGCAGTTGTTGCATCTTCACGTTTTTGATACCAACGAAAGGCTAAAGAACCAAACCCCATCACCAAAATAATCATCAACAAAGTTGTTACCACTTGAGGACCACTCTGAACCTCTACTTTGACATCATCAAACATACTCGGCTTCACTTGAGAATGGGCAATACGGTAAAAACCATCTTTTGTTCTAAGATAAACATACTCTTTTGAAGCAATAACATTGGTTACTTCTTTCGCGCTTAAAAGCGATTTAGCTTTTTCTAGTGGAATCAAGGTTGAACTATCACGCAAGGTAGCAAAGAGAATTAAGCCAATCACAACAAAGGCAGAAAAATAGAGCGTAAAACGTGTTTTTTTAGAATTGAACATAGTTAGCATCCTTTTGTACGCTAAAGTCATCCACTTGAATCCAGTTACCCAGCAAGTCATGAGGTGACTTGATGATAACCTTGTTAAAGTACTGATCTAGACCATGATACAGCCCCTCTTTTTCACTCTCAATTAAAACATCAAGAGGTTCTTGTATTTTTTGACGAAAGGCAAAGTTTTTAGCTTCAATAAGATCGGTGAGTTGTTTGAGACGTGTTTTGGCTACGGCACCATTCACCTCGGGCTTCATAGTTGCAGAGGGAGTGCCGTCACGTTTTGAGTATGAGAAGGCATGGACATGGGTTAGTGGTAGTTCTTGTAAGTTTTTAAAACCCTCTTCCCATAGAGCTTCACTCTCTCCTGGATGCCCCACAATAAAGTCCGTTCCCAAGGCAAAACCTTTATCAGCAATCTCATTTAAAAGTTTAATATCACTTGAGTACTTGTTACGACGGTTCATATGTTTTAGCATCTGTGGTGACGTATGTTGCAAGGCGATATGAAGATGTTTTTCTAACCATGGTTCACTCAGCAACTCTTTGAATTCATCGGTAATTTGTACCGGTTCAAGAGAACCTAAACGGATACGACGTACCCCGCGAATTTGTGACATTTTCTTAAGAAGTGAGGCGATAGAACGCTCTTGCTTGTTCCCATATGAGCCAATGTTAGTTCCTGTTAAGATAAACTCACCAAAGCCATTAATCGCTAGTTTCGCTACTTGGTCTAAGATAAGTTGTTCATCCATACTACGGGCATCACCACGAACAAAAGGGATAATACAGTAGTTACAACGAAAGTCACACCCCTCTTGGATTTTAATAAAAGCACGTGATTTTCCTACAAACTCACTCACCACACTTTCATCAACATAGTTTAAATCACCCAATTCATAAAAAGGTTTTTCTTGTTGTAAAAGTTCATTTATTTTTGCCTTTTCACTTTGACCAAAAACACCATGTACTTTTTTGTTTTCAAAAAGAGATTCACCCTTAGTATGCGCACCACAACCGGTTAGAAGTATTTTGGCAGAACCTTGTTTTTCAACCTGATTAATATAACCTCTGACACCGGAATCCGCACCATTAGTCACCGTACATGAGTTAACGATAATAACATCTGCTTCAGCTTCATTAAGTGTAATTTCATAATCTTTTAACGAGCCCATCATCACTTGGGAATCAAAGACATTCGTGCGACAACCAAAGGTTTTAAAATAGACTTTACCTAAACTCATGTCAACTCTCCTGGAAGCTCTTTAGGAGCCTCTGTTTGAGGATCTTTATCTTTCATAAAAAGACGTTGGGTAGGGTATGCGATTTGAATATCATCTTCTTGATTAAACGCATCAATAATCTCCGTTGAAATTACTGAACGTAGGGTCAATGTCGCATAAGCATTAGTAAGATACCAAGCCGAAATTTGCATACCATGTGGCTCAATAAAAGAGAAAATACGTGGCTCAACATTGGTGTTTTTAAGCGAGTATTTATGTCGGAGCTTATTAAGTTGTTTACGCGTGATATCCGTGTAACCTTTAGAGTACTTACGGGTGACTTCTTTGGCTAAATACATCGCTTTTTTATGATTGGACTCAAAGGTAATTGTAACATCAATACCATCCCAAACTGTTTTAAGTGAGTCATGCGAATAGTTAGCAATCATTCGTGAAAAAACATAGTTATTAGGCACAAATATGATACGACCTGCGCGACGATTGTGAAGTATTGTAGTTAAGGTAATATCTTCTAAAATAGTAATTCGTAACAGTGAGATATCCATGACATCTCCCACATACTTCATCCCATCCATATCAACACGAATACGATCGCCAACATGTATCGAACCACCAAAAACAATCACAAGCCATCCTAAGATACTCATAAACCAATCTTTCATAGCAATCGCAATACCCGCAGAAGCGAACCCTAAAACTGTCACAATATAACTAGCATTTTCAATATAGTTAAAGAGCACAATGATAATAATGAGTGTCACATTCACAAAGGTGATAATTTTGTTTGCCATATAAAAACGTTCATTATCCGTAATATACTTTTTAACCACCTGCTTGAGTAAGAAGAAAATTACAAACATTACTAAGATAATAATACCTATGTAAAAAAGTTTATACAGCTGTTTTGATATACCCTTATTTATTTCGAGTTCAATGGTTTCAATACGCTTGATATAGACTGCTGAAGTAGTTTTAACCGTATCTAAAGCTACTTCAAAGCGTTCAAGTTTCTTTTGTACTAAATGTAAGGTTTCTTCGTAATCTTTGCTCTTATCAATGGCACTTAAATCTTGAAGGATTTTACTTTTTTTACGAAGTAAAATCACCATATCTTGAAGTTCAGACTCACGTTTTTGGTAATCTGCATACTGAGAGTCAAGTGTTTTAATAAAAGAGTAACCACCAAAAATATCAATTGGGTTACCCATACTTGGTGTTTCATCAATAACAGCAGGACGCAATAGTGATGCAAAAGGTGACGAACCTGCCCCTTTTAAAAGATCAACTTGCTGTCTCAAAATCTTCTGTTTTGAAAGCAGTGCATCAAGTTCATCCTTATCCTCAAAGGAGTCCCCATGTTTTGAAAGCTTATCGATGTTTTTTTCTAAACCATTAAGCTCTTTTAACACCGATAGAAAGGTTAGATATGAGCTATAACTTTTTGCCCAAATTGACTCTTTAGTTAACTCGTTATCCACCTTAATAAGTTGTTTATCATACGAGTTTATTAAGTTGCTACGCTCTTTTTGAAGGAGTAATTGCGTTGCATTATCCTCTTGTGTCGAGGCATTAAGTTCACCCAATGCCATATTAGATGCCCCGAAACTAAGACCAATAGATACAAAACTAACAAGAAAAAGTGTTTTTAACATGCAGCATACTTTTTGAGAACATTTTTAACACTCTCTTCATCTATCTTATCCGTAATATCAACCCCACCAATACTTTGAGGTACAATAAATGTGACAGCACTATCAGAACTTTTTTTGTCTAAGAAAAAAGCTTCATAAAAGCTCTCTACATCAGCAATTTCATACGTGGTTGGCAGCGCATAGCTTTCGAGTAGTTTTTTAACGCGGAAAGCTTCATCTTCTGACATTTGACCCAAGGAAACGGCTAAGTCATTGGCCATAACCATACCAATAGAAACAGCTTCACCATGTAAAAATCGTGTATATTTTGTCTCATTTTCAATCACATGACAAAAAGTATGTCCATAATTTAAAGCCGCACGTAGACCTCGTTCCTTTTCGTCTTGAGAAACAACCCACGCCTTCGTTTCAACTGCTTTTTGAATAGCAACTTTGAGGTTATCCTTCTCACGTAAGTCATGAGACTCCATCCACTCAAAAAAGTTTTTATCAAAAGTCACTGCCATCTTAATAGTTTCAGCCACACCAGCACCAAACTCACGTTGAGGTAAGGTCGAGAGAAAATGCGGATCGATATAAACTGCACGAGGCTGATGAAAGGCGCCAATGAGGTTTTTACCATACTTATTATTGATACCTGTTTTACCGCCAACGCTGGCATCTACTTGAGAGAGCAGTGTTGTTGGAATCTGAACAAAGTCAATCCCACGTTGATAAATACTTGCCGCAAAACCCGTCATATCTCCAATAACACCACCACCTAGAGCAATAAGTACAGACGAACGGTTAAAACGGTGATCAAACAGACGTTCTAAGATACTATTTAAACTTTCCCAGTTTTTATATGACTCGCCATCAGGCACGGTAATAATATAGACCTCTTTCGCCGTGAGTCGATCAAGAAGATACTTAAGATGTAAACCAGAAACTTTAGGGTTGGTTACAATAGCAACTTTGGTGTCAAAGTCTAAGTTAGGAAGGGTGTCAATAGTTATTTTATAAGAGCTATCTGTTTCATGTTTAAGTGTGATATCAACCGTCATTTAGGAGTCCGTTAAGTAAAATATATAAGGATAGATATTATCTCTATTTCACTTAAAAAGATGTAAAGTACAAAAGGAGTTTTCTTACAAAAAGGGGATTACCTTGAACTATTGCAACAATAATCATTATCGCCACAACCCAAAACCAACCCAAAACCAACCCAAAACCAACCCAAAACCAACCCAAAACCAACCCAAAACCAACCCAAAACCAACCCAAAACTAACCCAAAACTAAATTTGAACAGGGATAAATATCTGATGGTACTCATCAAGGTGATAGTAAAGCTTTTCGCTATCAGTAGAGAGATACGAAAAAAGTGAGCGTTGAATAATATTCTCAGAAAAAGGAAGACATTGCAAAAAGTTCTCTTTTTTTCGTAAGGCACGAATAGGATTTTCTTCCTTATTTATAATTTTAATTGTTTTTGAAAAAATAGTTGAGAGGTTATTGTAATGTTCCGTAATCTCAGCCTTAACTTCAGAGTGTTCACTGGTGTAATTAAACAACTCTAAGTTGAAGCCCATCTGTGCTGAAATATCAAAAACCGTTGTAGAGACTTTTTCTAAATCACGATTAGGAGTTATCACGACAACCGCATCTTTTAAACTTGAAAAAGAGCGTGGTGCAATCTTCAAAACAGGCACATGACCTTCATAAAGAGTTTCTCGAATATTTTTGTTCTTAAAAAGCTCTTGAGAGACCATAACTAGGCCAATATGATACTTTTTAATATCCTTTAATATGAGACTTGTTTCTTCGCTTTTTTCATAAGAAATATCTATAATGATATTGTCACTACGATACTTTAAAATCTCATCAATTAGTATTATATTACTTGGGTTTGCCACCTTAATAATAAGATCATGTTTAAACTGTTTATGTACAAATACCGCACGAGCTACTAGTTTTTTAACGAGGTCATTGTTGTCACGTTGCATATCAATATAGAGATAAAGATTGGTTCCAAAAGGAGCAGGAAATTGTCCAAGTTCACGTTTTATAGCACGATAAACTGACTGTAATACAGACTGTTCACCTACTAATAATAATAAATCATTGGGCTGAATCATACGCCGACGTGAGGGCATAATAAGTTTACGATTACGATAGATGGCAACAATACGCCACTGTTTTTGCTCAATCACCCCAATATGACGGTAAACAAAAGAGCTTCCAAAAGGAACCGAGACTTCCATTATTTCACCCTCGCCTAAACCAACATTTTGAGCAATGACCGGTACATTTGGAAGATAATCTAACATACGAGAAGCAAGGATTTCGTTTGCCTTAACATAAACAATATTGGGATCTTCAGAGATAGTACTGTTTTGATCAAGCACAATAATACGTAATTGCTTTTTAACCGCACGAATATTTTTAATGGTAATCTCAATATCTGTAGGGTTTTCCATCAAGATAAAGACATGAACAAACTCCATCTTTAATAAATTTGAGAGTTTGTAAAAACTTGTTGGATCAAATTCATAAAACTTAAAACGTGCAGGATTTACCTCTTGGGTATTTTCGCCTGCTTTGGTCTGTACTACATAATAGATATTATCACTAGTATAGGTGTCAATAACACGATCTAAAAAGTGATCGCCAATAGTACCATCGCTGATAATTAATATCTTTTTCATACGCAACCTAGTTTTTATTTAGTGCGATTATAGCATTTAATTCAAGCTGATTACTAAACATGCACGTAACATCAAATATTTTGCTAAAATACAAAGATAATTTAACAACAAAGACAATTTATGGAATTTACTTTAGAAGCAACTAGTGGCAAAGCTAGAGCCACTACTATTAAAACAGCCCACTCCACGATCCAAACACCCGTGTTTATGCCGGTAGGAACCTTAGGCAGTGTTAAGGCACTTGATATGGACGATGTGATGCACAAACTGGATGCAAAAATCATCTTAGCAAACACCTACCATATGTACTTACGTCCTGGTGATGATGTTGTTGCAAAGATGGGAAAACTCCATAAGTTCACTACCTATAACCGTAGTTTTTTAACAGATAGTGGTGGGTTTCAAGCCTTTAGCCTAAGTGATATTTCAAAGCCTAAAACAGATGGCATCGAGTTTCGTTCCCATATTGATGGTTCAAAACATTTTTTTACACCCACTAAGGTTATTGATATTCAAAACAATTTGGGTTCTGACATCATGATGGTGTTAGATGACTTAGTCGCACTACCCGCAACTCAAGAGCGTATTAAGACCTCAATTGAGCGAACAACAGCTTGGGCAAGTGAGTCGATAAATTATCATCGTGCTAACCAGAAAAAAGGTGTTGGTGTTGATCAGAACCTCTTTGCCATTATCCAAGGGGGTACAGATAAGGCATTTCGTACTAAATCAGCAACGGAGTTATGTGCCTTAGACTTTGATGGTTTTGCTATTGGGGGATTAAGTGTTGGTGAGCTTAACAACGAGATGTACGACACAGTAGAACATACAACACAGTATATGCCTGAAGATAAGCCCCGTTATCTTATGGGTGTGGGAACCCCTGAAGATTTAATTGAAAACATTGAACGTGGTATTGATATGTTTGACTGTGTTATGCCTACACGTAATGCTAGGAATGGGACGCTGTTTACCTCTTTTGGACGTATTAACATTAAAGGTGCTAAGTTTAAACTTGATGAAAAACCTTTGGATGATGTGTGTGAGTGCCTTACGTGTAAAACCTATACACGTTCATACCTACATCATCTTTTCCGTGCTCGTGAATTAACATTTTTCCGTCTGGCAACACTTCATAACCTGCACTATTACCTTAACCTTATGAAAGAAGCTCGTGAGGCTATTTTAGCTGATAATTATGCGACATTTAAAAAGGAATTTTATGACAAAAGAAGTTAAACCCTTACAACTTGGTGTCAACATCGACCACATTGCTGTTTTACGTGAAGCACGTAAAATTAATGATCCCGATCCTCTTATGGCGCTTGCTATCTGTGCTCAAAATGGTGCAGATCAAATCACCATCCATCTACGTGAAGATCGCCGTCATATCCAAGATGAAGATGTTCGTCGTATTTTACAGAGCTCACCCCTTCCGGTGAATTTAGAGTGTTCTATTAACCGAGATATTATTAACATTGTAACAGCTTTAAAACCCCACCGTGTCACACTAGTACCTGAAAAACGTGAAGAGGTAACTACAGAGGGTGGGCTCGATGTTGTACGTTATGAAGATGAGCTTGCTTACGTTATTGAACAACTTCATGACGCACTCATTCCGGTCTCACTTTTTATTGACCCAGACACGGCAATGATTGAGGCTTCAAAACGTGTTAATGCCGAAATGGTAGAGTTTCATACAGGTTTATACGCCAATATTTTCGCCATGCTCAACAGTGCCCTTCCCTATTCACATCACACTATTAAAGCATTAGAACTACCACGTCATAAACTCACTTCACTTCTTGAAAATGCACTTAACACACTCCAAGAGAGTGCCACTAAGGCAGATAATATTGGTTTAGATGTGGCAGCAGGTCATGGGTTAAATTATCAGAACCTAACACCGCTACTCAACATCCCAGAAATTTGTGAACTTAATATTGGACAGAGCATCATTGCACGTTCTATTTTTACAGGTCTTCCTACTGCGGTGAGTGATATGAAAGCCTTATGTCAACGCTAACCCTTCCTACTATCGCAATCTCTCTTGGAGATATTAATGGTGTTGGACTCGAAATTGCTCTCAAGTCACATCATAAGATACGTACACTATGTCATCCTATCTATCTCATTAGCGAAACACTTTTACACCAAGGTGCTCGCTTACTAAACACAACCGTACCTGAAGACTTTGCTATCTCAGGTGCCTTTAAAAACATCGATATCGAAGTAGCAAAAGTTTCCAAAGAGAGCGGCGCCTTCTCTTATGCCTCGTTTCATCAAGCCTTAGACTTATGCGACACTTCAAAAGCACAAGCTGTTGTTACACTACCTATCCATAAAGAAGCATGGTCACTTGCCGGTATTGACTACAAGGGTCATACCGATATGCTTCGAGACCGTTATCAAAAAAATGCCATCATGATGTTAGGTTGCGAAAAACTCTATGTAGCACTTTTCACAGAGCATATCCCTTTAAAAGAGGTCATAAACCATATCAAAAGTTCTGAAATAACACCTTTTTTAATAGCCCTTCATAAGGAACTTCAATGTAACAATATCGGTGTTTTAGGCGTGAATCCGCACTCCGGAGACAATGGTGTTTTAGGTCATGAAGAATCTGAAATCATAGCTGCTATTGCTAAGGCAAATGCCTATCTAAAAAAGGAGGTTTTTCATGGTCCATTGGTACCAGATATTGCCTTTACACCACACGCAAGAGAACATACGCAACATTTTGTTGCCATGTACCATGACCAAGGTTTAGGCCCCTTAAAAGCACTCTACTTTGATGAGAGCATTAATATCTCACTAAACCTACCTATTATACGAACTTCTGTTGATCATGGAACGGCTTTTGATATCGCTTATAAAGGCAATGCTAAAACATTAAGTTATATAAATGCCATTACAGCAGCTCGTCATTTCATAACACAAAAAGGTCATCACAACTATTAGATTTTTCAATATTCATCTATAACTATTTGTGATACTAATGTGAGAGCTTTTTACTATCATTATGCAAATTGATGTAAAGGTATAGACTATGAAATATCAAGCACCCACTTCTTACGCTGTTAAAGTCACCAACATATGTCACACTCAAAATGGATTTGACACACCCTACACCGAAATTTTAGCCATGTATACTAATTACCATGATGCTAAAGAGTTCGCTAATGAACATAAAGAGGCCTTTATCGTTGAGTTTGGTCAATCCAAACAAAAATAGTTCTGTTTATACACATCAACACAAATACACATAAATTAATTTTACTTATAGAAGCTTTTGTGCTATGATAAATACAATGCACATTAAAAGAGAGCTTATGAGTACAGATCCGATTCTTTTTGCTAAAGAGGTTGAACCTGTCGAGACACAGGATTTACCACCTTGGCCCATCTTAATTGTTGATGATGATGAAGGAATTCATGACATCACAAAACTAGCTCTTAAAAACTTCCTGTATGACAACCGACCCCTTGCTTTTACTTCTGTTTACTCTGCAAAAGAGGCACGAGAAGTACTGCTTAAACATAATGAATTTACCGTTATTTTACTCGATGTTGTCATGGAAACAGAAGATGCTGGACTCGAACTTACTAAGTTTATCCGTCAAGAACTCCTGAACCCCTACTCTCGTATCATTATTCGTACTGGTCAGTCGGGTCAAGCTCCTGAAAAGCATGTTGTAGAGCACTACGACATTAATGACTACAAAGATAAAACCGAACTCAATGCAGACCGCTTGAACTCTTCCATGCGTCTTGCTATCTCTCAGTATTCACAGCTATGCAGCGTAATCAAAGAGAAAAATGCACTCTATGAAGATGTTGTACTTAATCCTATTACAGGTCTGAACAATCGCTTTAAGCTTAATGAAATTTTCACCAAAGAGGCGCAGAGATGCAGTCTTATCCTTTTTAATATTGATGATTTTTCACATATCAATGATATGTATGGTTTTGAACATGGAAATTACATCTTAAAAGAGGTATCGTATATCCTAAAAGGTTTAGAGACTCCTACTCGAAAACTTTTTCACATCGGCTCTGATGAGTTTGCATTGTTGATTAAAGATCCAAATACCACAGAAGCACTACACATTGCAGATGTTGTTCAAAATAAAATGCTTCGGACCAGTTTTACACATAATGATTTAGATATCAACATCACCTTTAGTATTGCTATTGTTGAAAATGAAACTGACAACATTCTCAACAAAGCGGACTTAGCCATTCGTGAAGCTCGTACTGTTAGTAAAAACCGTCTACAGGTTTATCATAACAACATGTACGTTACGCAACAAATTGAAAATAATGTTAAGTGGTTTAAAGAACTTAAAAGTGCTATTCATGAAGACCGACTGGTGCCTTACTTTCAACCAATTTATAATAATAATACTAAAAAAATAGAGAAGTATGAGTGTTTAGTACGTCTGATCAAGGGGGATAATGTCATCTCCCCTTTTGAGTTTTTAAAAGTGGCTGAGAATACAGGTTTATTAACTTCTATTACACAATTAATGTTACGTAAATCTGCGGCCGTGTTTTGTAAAACCTCTTATGATTTCTCAATTAATATCTCGCCTCATGATCTACATAATGAGCAGTTTCCAGCTTATGTTAAAGAGATAATTGATATGTTTAACTTAGACCCAAGTCATATTATTTTTGAAATTCTTGAGGACAACTCCCTCTCGGCTATGAATAACTCCGTTAATATCTTAACCCAACTTCAAGAGCTTGGTTGTAAAGTAGCACTAGACGACTTTGGTGCACAGTGTCAAAACTTTTCTAACTTAATGAACCTACAACTCGACACTATTAAAATAGATGGCTATTTTATTAAAACACTCCATGAAGAAAAATCACGTAAAATGGTCGAAAGCATGGTCTATTTTGCCAATACAGCAGGATACAATCTTGTTGCAGAATATGTTTTCAACGAGGCTACACAAAAAATAGTTAGAGAGTTAGGTATTGCCTACTCTCAAGGATACTATATTGGTAAACCCAAACCCACTCTTGTACAAAGTGATACCCTAGAGGACATCTAATGTTACGTATCCTTCTACTCACTACTTTTATCCATTTAACACTGTTCGGATTGGAACAAAATGATTTAAAAGCAGTGTTTTTAGAACGTTTTACACGCTTTATAGAGTGGCCTGTACAAAGTACATTACATCAAGAAACGACCTTTAATGTTTGTGTTATTAATGACACTGACTTTGCCAAGACCCTAAAAAACATCTATGCTAACAAAACCATTAAAAACAGGCCAGTCAATGTTATTAACATCTTAGAAAACAGCAATAAAAAGCGCTGTTCTTTGTTGTATATAGGAAACAGTGAACACGTAAGTAATCTTGTCAGTGAAGCCAAAAAATACCATATCTTAACGGTCTCACATAATGAAACTTTTGGATCTGAAGGCGTTATGATTAACTTTTACCTCGACCAGCAGCGTATGCGTTATGAGATTAACAACCACAGTGCTAAAGAGAGTGATCTTAGTATCTCCTATCTCTTACTCAAATCAGCACGACTTATTCCCTTAAAAAGTATCCAATAGTGAATTTCTTTAAACGACTCTCTATTCAAAATAAACTGGTTGTGATGTTTATGTCCATTGTTATCGCTATTTTAATGCTTTATACTTCTATAAACTTTGTATACCGCTACAATGCAAATAAAACCACTCTCACATATGAGACAAAGTTTCTAGCAAAACTTGTCTCACAATATACTATCACGCCTCTTGTCTTTCAAGATAATCAAGGTGCAAAAGAGTCGCTTCAACAATTAGAAAACATACAGTTTATAGACAGCGCCCTCCTTTATGACCTTGATAACAAACTCTTTGCAAGTTACGTTAAAGATAAAAGTGTCACCCCAGAAGATATTAATTTTGTAGAAGGTTTTTACCATGATCAACTCTATATTAAAGTTCCGGTGTCTTATAAAGAGGAGCATTATGGTCAACTTGTTTTAATTGCGAGTACCGACTCCATGTATCTTAAACTTAGTGATGAACTGCTTGATATTGTTTTGGTTTTATTACTCATCCTTCTTATCACCTACTTTATTGTGGCACGCTCACAATCACTTATCACAGCACCTATTACTAAACTTGCAAAACTCGCCCAAAGTATTACTCGGACCCAAGATTATTCACTCCGTGCAGACAAAGTCTATAATGATGAAGTAGGAACCCTCTATGATGAGTTTAACTTTATGTTATCCACCTTACAACGACGAGGTGAAGAGCGTGATGAAGCCGAAGCTATCTCTCAACAACATCAACTTCACCTCGAACGACTTACCGAAGAGTTAGAACAACGGGTACTTGATAGAACTACCGAACTTCAACAGAGTATTGAACTTATTAAACAGACTCAAACACAGCTTGTTGAAGCAGAGAAGATGTCCTCTCTTGGAAACTTAGTAGCAGGAGTTGCTCATGAGGTTAATACCCCTCTTGGTATCTCTATTACTGCATCTTCTATCTTTTCTAACGAAATACAAGAGGTTAAAACACTCCTTCAAAATAATCAACTCACCCAAACACGTCTACAAACTTTTCTTGAAACCTTTGAAGAAGCTAGTGCCCTTTTAACACTAAACCTAAATCGTGCAGCACTCCTTATTAAAAACTTTAAACAAATTGCTGTAGACCAGACAAGTGAGAGTCGTAGAGAGTTTGAGCTTAATGATTATCTACGAGAAATTAGTTCAACTTTTTCAAGCGAATTCAAACGTCATAAAGTAACCTTACACCTTTCATATAACAGAGATAAAGTTATCATGAACTCCCTGCCAGGTGTCTTATCTCAAGTGATTGTAAATCTTATTCAAAACTCTTTAATTCATGCTTTTGTTAACACCACAGGTGCTACGATTACACTCGAAGTGATTGCCAAAGAGAATAATGTCACCATTGTCTATCAGGATAATGGTATAGGTATTGATAAAAGTGTTCAAAAAAATCTCTTCGAGCCTTTTGTCACAACAAAACGTAATGAGGGAGGAACGGGTTTAGGTTTGAACATCACTTATAATCTAGTTTTTCAACAACTCGAAGGGAGTATTGAGGTGGATACCACCTATACTCATGGGGCACGTTTTGTAATTCACCTTAAAACACAACTACCTGAGAAGTAGCTTCTAGTTAGGGTGAACTTCACCCAAGTAAAAAGGTTTGCACTCCTCATGAAGTGTCTCATTCACAACATCAGGGGTAACATCATTCACACCAGCTTTAAGATACTTCGAACCGGGAATATATCCCGTAATATGATCGACTCCACTTCCAAGAGCACTGACACCATCACCCACAACATCAACAACAGAACCAACCGTTCCCGTAATAAGATGAAAACTTGTCATCGCTTTTTTAACTTTGGGTTGCGCAACATTACCCTCTATTTTTTGAATATAATAAGCACAGCCATTGTCTAAAAGAAGTCCCACTTTTAAGTTCTCAAAACTTGCATTGTTATCTAATAAAACATTACCCTTAACCGCAATACGATTATCTTCTGTTTTGAGCGCACAATCAAGACAGGTCACATTACCATCAACAACACTATTTTTAAGATAAACTTTAGAGATATTAGTATGTTTTTGAGTAATACCGGTCAAGTTAAGGGGTGATTTCAATGTTCTTGCTAAGATACTCACACCCGGTATTTGACCCTTAAAAATAGAAATATCCTGCGTATTACGTACTATATTAATACTCTCATCCATATTAATTCCTACAATCTCTATATCATAAGCTTGTATTAAAATATCACCATTAAGGTTTGCCTGTTCTTCTAACATTGTTGTATCTGATTTAAGAGAGATATTGGCATCTAATACACCTGATACAATAGGCGCTTTTAGATCAGAAAAGTTCAATAACTTCACTAAAGAGACATTTTGAAGCTGTATATTGATATCTTTTTCATTAAGAGACACATCCATAGCCCCATCAAAGCTTTTACTGCTTAGATAAAGTGTTGTTAGAGAATTGGTACGGACAGAACCATCTATCTTTGCCTTATGATGAAAGTATTTGTAGCTTTTAGGAGTCTCTTTCAAATCCACTAAAAAATCAGCGCGATATTGAGCATTTTTATAACGTATATCACGCGCTTTAAAAGTTTCATACTGCGTTACAACAGTGGCCTTAGAAAGAGACTCTTTTTGATAGTTTCCAAAAACATCTAGTGTTATATTCGTAGGATACTCCATCGTTGTAATATTGCTTTGGACTTGGTAGAGGTGGGTTTTGACATTAGCGTGAGCTTTTAAAGGGGTTAGAGAGAGATAGTCTGATGTTAGGCTTGCAGTTAGGCTGACATCATCTTTATAATAGTTTGCATCTACAATCAGTGAGAGTTCTAAATCATCAGCACTTTGTGCATTGAGTTTTTTATATAAACTGTTGTCTAATATAAAGGGTTTCACCTCAGCATGGAACTTTGACCGGTCTGATAATTCGACATATCCGTTTGTAATATGAAGTGAAGCCTCTGTAGGAAGATCAACCTTATAACTCAGTTTTTTTAGATTCTCAATATCAAGGGTAAAATCACTTTTAAGATAGGGAGGTTTGGACGATAGATGATCAATAACCATTGCCAGTTTTTCATTGGGAGTCTTAATATCTAAACTTCCATAATAATTACTAGAAATCTCTTTTAACTTCAGAGTCACTACTAGGGGAATGGGTTGAATACCTAAAGACTTGGAATCTAAGAGAGGGGTACTAAGGTAAGCTTTTAAACGTTTTTTATAATAACTTGCATTGAGTGAAAGTATCGCAGTCACTACTCTTGGTTCACCCAATATATCTTGCAGGTGCTCTAGTGAAATATCTTTAGAGCGTAGTGTTATCGCACCCTTTGGCGTTATAATAATCTTATGTTCGCCTAAGTGAGCTGTTTGTAAGACAAGCTCTGTTTTATTCTTCTTAAAAAGGTGTACTTTACTCTTAAACACATAACTTTCAGAGAGCTTTGCAAAACGGTTTAGTTTTCTTACAGTAACATCACCATCAAGTATCATAGTATCGCTTGTGATACGAAGCTTACGAATATCGAAACGCTCATAATCACTTATTACCAACAACTTCAGTAACGGTGCTTTTTTATAATTCAAACTTCCCTTTGCCTGCAAGTGATCTGTTTGGTAGTAGGGGTGTTCAACCTTTGTAAACTTCAGATCAATATCAAGCCGTGACTCTTTAGGATATAAAAGTAACTCACTGTCAAGAAGATTAGCAATAGGACTCTGAATAGAAGGCTTAATGACGATATGTTTACCTTGTGAATAACAAAGTGCTTTAACATACAAAGGTGTTTTAAGTTGCGTCTTCTCTTTTAACGTAGCATTTAACTCTAGATTTTGACTCTCAAGTGCGATATGAAACTCCGGTTGGTCTTTGTCAAAATGAATATCACCTTTAAGACCAACATCTCCCTTAGCATAGCCTGCTAACTTAAAAAACTTTTGCAGACTTGCAAGAGGAACGGCTTCACTATGAAACTTTAAGGCATTATCTTTAAACATTAACGCAAGAGACTTTTTCCATTGAGGTAGTTTAACCTTGGCAATAACCTCAGCATGGTTTACTTTAACAGACCCTTCAACATGGGCATTATCTTGTAGTGCTATATAGGGGTTTTCTTTAATATCGATATTAAAGAGTGTACTCAGACGTCTCTCTTTTTTATGAAAGATTAGTTTTGTAAGAATCATGTCAACCATATCACTTTGTATCGCTACTTCGGACTGTAATACATCTTCAAGATAGCTACCCTCACTACGCAAAGAGAGTTGATGAAGAGGAATACTTTTGATAGTATGATTTTGTACCATCACATCTACTTCGTACACGTTTTTTTTCAAATTGTATTGAACAGTTTTGGTATTCAGTGATGCAATGGCTGTTTTGATAGCTAGCTCAAGGTTTAGTATCGCTTTGTCTAAGGTAAGATGCACATTAACCTCAACAGGTAGTGTTTGTATCGCATCTGTCATGTTTTTTAGTAGAGGCTTTTGCAACACAAGCTTACTACTTTGTATCGAAGTACTAAGTGAAAGTTCTTTAGCGTAACTACCTTCTCCACTAAGATTTAGTGTACCACTTACAAGGTGTAAAGGTTCGGGTTGTTGATCTAAATAGTTTTGAAAATCTAATCCTAAAGCCTCAAAACTAAAGTTATCATTGGTCACACTACCGTTAAGATCAAAAGTACCTTTTAAAAGGCGTGCATGAACACGGTACCTCTTAGTATCATCATAAATAAGATCTGCATCTACCCAAAGATGTGGGAGGGTGCTCCCTGCAAGACGCGAAAATTGCTGAATATCACTATGAATTACAGCACTCACATTATAATCACCACCAAAAGAGTAGTTCCCTACAACATCTATAAACGCATCACTGTTAAAAGCAGCCCTTAGCTTTAAGTGTTTTAGTGTGAAGTGTGCTTTTGTAATACTAAGGTTTTCATCAACATAGTGATTCACAATGCCTTGCGCAACACTTTTAGTCACATAAGGAATAAAGAGTGATCCGAGGAGAAGAGCAAGGATAACAATGAAACTGAAAATATAGCGTGCAAACTTCTTCACTAAGAGAGCCTATCTCTATAAGATGCATATCCAAAGTTTTTAATAACTTTAATGTCACCATCTTTAGTATAAAGCGCTAAACTCGGAAGTCCAATACCATTAAAAGTAGTGTTTTTAACAAAGGTGTAGTGAATTTGGTCTTCAAAAACAATTTTATCTCCTATCACTAAGGGCACATCAAAAGAGTAGTCTCCCATAATATCGCCTGCTAAACAGGTGTTACCTCCAAGTCGATAAGTATGTGCTTTGACATTAGCCTCACCTGAACCTCTCACCATAGCGCGATAGGGCATGGCTAAGGTATCAGGCATATGGGCTTCTGCTGAGGTATCTAAAATGGCAAGGTTCATACCATTATGCATCACATCAAGGACAGTACTTACTAAGAAGCCTGTTTCCCATCCTACAGCTTCTCCCGGTTCTAAATAGACCTCGATATTGTTGTGACGTACTTTAAAGGCGTTAATAACCTCTATAAGACGTTCTACATTATAACCCTTACGAGTGATATGATGCCCTCCTCCAAAGTTAACATATTTAAGATTTTTTAAGTAGTCTCCAAATTTTGCTTCAAAAGAGAGAAGTACTAATTCTAAGGCACCTACATCTTGTTCACAAAGTGCATGAAAGTTAAGTCCATCTAGTTGGGGTAAAACACTCTCATCAAAGTTGGCTTTCGTCGTCCCTAAACGACTGAACAGACCACAAGGATTATATAAGTCAACAGGAGCACTTGAAGTTTCAGGATTAACCCGCAAAGAGATAGATATTTTTGGATTGATTTTTTTAACTCGAGTGGCAAAATATTTAAGTTGAGAAGGGGTGTTAAAAACAATATGATCACTAAGTGTAGCAATAGCGTCTATTTCAGCCTCTTTAAACGCAGGTGAATAGGTATGGACTTCTCCTTGCATTTTTTCGGAGGCCAAACGTGCTTCATTGAGACCACTAGCCGTACAGCCTTGTAGATAGGCACCCACCATATCAAACGTTGCATGCATGGCAAAACCTTTTAAGGCTAGGATAACTTTAGCACCTGATTCTTGGTGGACTCTTTGTAGAAGTTGTAAGTTTTGTTCTAACATGGCTTCTTCACAAACATAACAAGGTGAAGGAAGTTGCTGAAGTGTTGCGAGAGACACCATATTTGCTCTTTTTTATTTGATTATAGCTAAGAATTAATTGACCCAAACTCAAAAACGCGTTACTATATCATCACAAAGGATATATATGCAATTTTTAGGACTTATTGGCGCTATTGTTTTTTTAATATTCGCCTTTACTAACTTCTTTGGGAACATGTGGAACAATCTTGTCAATTCCCGTTATCTTATTCCGCAAGAGACATCAATGCTCTTTTTCTCTCCAATGGAGATGAGTGGGGGCAATGAACCCGTATGGATTATTGCTGAAGATGGTGACAACTATTATCATTACGATTATAAAGAGCGTTCATATATTTTTATTCCCAAAGAAAAAATTGAGAAATGTGATGATTTTATGCTGAGTGATGCAACAACCTGGTGTAAAAAAGAGGATAACTATAAAAAAGTAATTCCTGTTAAAACAGAAGTTCAAGTTGAACAAGAAGTTGACGATAAGTATGCTGACCCTTGGAAATAGTAATTTTTAACTTTTTGTAAAAATAAAAACTTCTTTAGAGAGGTACTCTAAGTCTGCTTCAAACTTTTGGGCAATCCATTCTAAACTTTTAGTATGAAAAAAGCAGACATGTGTTAAATCATTTTTATACCACCACGATGTAAAACCCGCTTTATCTGTATAGAGGTTTGTCATCACAACCAGACTCCCCTTTTTTGCTAACATATCAAATAACTGTTTAAGTACTTGGGATGGTTTATGTAAGTGTTCGATAACCTCTGTCATCGTAATAAAGTCATACTGCTGTTTTAATACTTCAAGATTGGGTTCATAAAAAACATCATACTTTTGCATAGCATAACCTGCTTCCACAAACATCTCATAGAGCAAGGGACCGGGACCACAACCAAAGTCTAAACCTTTATGGTCAATATCAAATCGTTGCATGACAGGTAGCGACACTTTTTCAAGATATTTTCGATAGCCTTCAGTTTCATCACTGTTTTGATGAAGGTTATAACGCTTCTTTTCATCCACACTACTCAGATAAAAATCAGTAGATGTATACACCAAGAAACACTCTTGACACTGATAATACTCACGACTTTTATCGTTATGAAAAAGTAATGTATCTGAAGCCTTACATAAAGGACAAGTCACAGTGTTTATAACTCTTTAACCTGCCAAGGAAGTCCTTGGGCATTTAACTCATCCATAAAGTCATCAGGATCAAACTCTTCCATATTGAAGACACCATTAGCACTCCACTTACCTTCTAACATCAACTTAGCCCCAATCATTGCAGGAACCCCTGTTGTGTAAGATACTGCTTGCGACTTAACTTCTGCATAACATTTTTCATGGTCACTAACTTGATAGATATAGATTTTACGTCTTTTTCCATTTTTAAGACCTTCAGCAACAATACCAATATTTGTTTTACCCTTCGTACGCGGTCCAAGAGAAGCGGGATCAGGAAGAAGGGTTGCTAGAAACTCCATAGGGACAATTTTCATCCCCTTATGTTCAACCGCTTCTATACCAAGCATTCCTACATTTTCAAGACATTTCATATGCGTTAAATAACTCTCGCCAAAGGTCATAAAAAAACGAATACGTTTCAGTCCTTTAATGTGTTTGACTAACGACTCCATCTCTTCATGATAAAGTAGATACGAATCTTTTGGACCTACTTCAGGATAATCCCACACCATTTTAATAGCCATAGGATCTGTTTCTATCCACTTACCCTCTTCCCAGTAACGCCCATTGGCACTCACTTCACGTAAGTTAATTTCAGGGTTAAAGTTTGTTGCAAAAGGATAGCCATGGTCACCTGCATTACAATCGAGTATATCAATAGTATGAATCTCATCAAAGTAGTGTTTTTGAGCATAAGCACAAAAAACGTTAGTAACACCAGGGTCGAAACCACTTCCTAGTAGTCCTAAAACACCTGCTTCTTTAAACTGTTCATGACGCTCCCACTGAAGTTTATATTCAAACTTAGCCTCATCAGGATGTTCATAGTTTGCGGTATCTAAGTAAGCTGTTTTTGTAGCAATACAAGCATCCATAATGGTTAAGTCTTGATAAGGAAGTGCCACATTAATGACAATATCTACTTGAAGTTTTTCTATTAAGGCTACAAGGGCTTGGGTATCATCTGCATCAACTGTTGTAATACTAATCGCACCTTGAGGTAACTCTGATTGAATTACTTCACAGCGACCAATAGAGCGTGAAGCTAAGGTAATTTCACCAAAGACCGCTTTGTTTAAAACACACTTGTGAACTACAACACGTCCAACACCACCTGCACCTATTATTAAAGTTTTATTCATCTGTTCTCCTTTAAAACGTTTCACCAAGATAGAGGTAAATAGTATTTTGTCCACCATCGGCTTGACCATAAGCGAGATAAAATGGACCAAGTACAGTATCTGCCGCAACATAAACACTTCCCGACGTTAAGACACCATCAAAATCAAACTGTTGAGGAGAGCTCCAAATATGTCCCGCTTCAAGTGAAAATCCTGCATATAATGGAGCACTAAGTGCATCAAAGAAACTATTACTTGTTAAAGAGTGACGGTATTGAATCACACCAAGGGCCATTCCTGAACCAAAAAAGCTATAGTTTGGATATCCTGAAAGGTTAAAAAGACCGCCTAATGTGAAGTGACTGTTTTCAATCAGATTTTTTTCATTAAAGGTATCACCATACTTAACATTAAACAAAAAGGTATGCGACTTATAGGTCAAAGGCTTTGTAATATCAAGATCAAGCTCTTCATAATCAATATCAGCACCTAAAGAAGTCAACTCTTTTGAGTATTGAATACTAGAAAGAAAGCCCTCTTTTGGAAAAAAGTAGTTATCTAAACTGTCCGAACGGAATCTAAAATAAGCACGTCGAGACTCTTGTTCTATATTTTTAGAAGTATCACTTTGGTATTGAATATATTCTCCAAAGGCTTCTAAACCTAATTCAAATTCATAATCCGTTGTAACATGGGCACCAACAGCTATACTACCCCCTATTTTTTTTAATAAAAAACGTTGTGTTCCTGTATTGCTAGGGACATCAGCTGTATTTTCTTCATAAAGTAAAGTAGGTCTAACATAATAACGTTGCATTGGATCTATGGGTTGAAACCACTCCGTATAAAGTAGTTTTCGACGACCAATTTCAGCCTGAGTACGCCACTCACCACCATAAGCATTCAAGCCAAACTTGGTATAAGCTAACTTAAAAGAGTAGTCCGACTGTCCTTCAAAGTTATCTGCAAAACCAAGAGCAAAACGAATTTCACCATGATTATCCCAAGAAGGTGTTGTTGTCACAACAAGAATATGTTGGTCGCCATCAACATCTATACGATAATCAACACTATCAAAAATCATCATATTATAAATGTGCATCAAATCATGACGTAACTGTGTTGAGTCAAGCGGTTGTCCCAAAGTAACATGAAGACGTTGTAAAATCGAATCATCACTAAGATAGGTATCATTTTCAACACGTATAGCATCAATTACAGGTGTTTTGTAAGGGTTTTGAAGTTGATGCGATTGAGTATAAGCTGCATACTCTTGAGGTGATAAACTGAGTTCTTGTAGCTGGTCAAGATAGGATGCAATAACAATAGCTTCACCTTGTTTAATAATCTCAGGATATTTATCCGCATCAAGTCCACCAAAGCCCTCAAGGTTAGGCGTTAATAAAATCTCATTATCACCCATTGTAGCTATCATCTCATCCGCATTTTTACGCATTAAGATATTAACTAACTGTCCCATAACTACAAAATAAGAGTTAACATCAACACGCTCACTAAATCCCTCACTCACATCCACTGCGATAATAATATCCGCACCCATTTCACGCATCACATCAATAGGAATATTGTCACTAACACCGCCATCAACATAATCAACATCACCAATAGTTATCGGCTGAAAACCACCAGGAATGGCACTTGATGCATAGATAGACTTGGCTAGTGAACCACTTTGGAAGATAACTTCATCACCGTTGGCAATGTTGGTTCCAACACAACGAAAAGGGATACGAAAGTCATCAAAGTTATGAACATCAAAGACATGTTCTGTTTCAGCTTCAAACTTAGAGAGCATCGGTTGGCGTTTAAAAACGCCCGTAGGCAATACCACATCATTATTGACATTCACCCCAAGTCCTAAACTACCAGGGAAGTCATACTCAAATGTTTTACGGCGAAAAGGGATATCAGGTCGTGGATAGGAGATACGAATATACTTTAACCAATCCGTTTTTGTTAACATTGTTTCTATCTCTTGGGTACTTTTACCCGAGGCATACAAACCACCAACAAAAGAGCCCATACTTGTTCCCGCAATATAGTCAATAGGAATACGATGTTTTTCAAACTCTTTAATAATACCAAGGTGGGCACCACCACGAGCACCACCACCACTTAAGACCAGCCCAATTTTAGGACGTGCTTCTAGAAGTGTTGCACCTAGTAGTAAAAGAAGAAACAGACGGTTCATAAAAATTCCTTAGATAATCTCAAACGCTATTGCCAAAGCACCTAACCAGATATATCCTGTCAAAATAAGCGAGAAAAAGACTAAGGTTGCGCCAACATCTTTTGCCCGTCCTGCCATTTCATGATGCTCCAACGTTACTAAGTCAACCACGCGTTCGATTGCAGAGTTTGCTGTTTCTGCCATAATCGGAATAAAAAGCGAAACACTTAGTATAAGGCTAAATTCATGTGCAACAGGGAGTAACCATGCTACAGTTCCCATCACAAAAAATAGAACAACTTGAAGTTTAAAAGAACTCTCATTTTTAATAATATCTTTGAGACCGGCAAGGGCATAGGTAGTGTTTTTAAACAGGGTGTACTTAGGCTTGTTGAGCGACATAATCTTCCTTAAGTTGGTGCATAATTTTTTCAGCATCTTGTGCTTTTGTATCGAGGTCTATGGGAGGTGCATAATGTATCTGTACAACTCTACGCCATAACGAGCGATTATCTACAAAGGTTTTACTTGATCGAGAGAGGAAACGACTTCCATACATACCACCAATATAATAAACCACTATTTTACCTTCTATCCCCTTAGCTATTAACTCATAACCGCGAGAAAACTTACCAATTTCACCATCATAACAGATACGACCCTCAGGATAAAGTCCAATAACATCACCCTCTTTTAAAATCTCACGTGACTTTAAAATGGCATCTTTTGATGACTTTGAAGAGATAGGTACGGCGCGACCAAGTCGCCATAGATGCTTAAATAGTGGCCAGTTATAGATATCGCGTTCCATAACATAACGTAAACGACGTTGCAGTGCAAACTGTACTATAAGCCAATCTATCCACGAGCTATGATTACCAAGCATCATCAAAGCACCCTCTTTAGGAACATTTTCAATACCGGTATAAACAAACTTATAACGTACACTTAAAAGCGCTTCACAAAGGAACCAAATCATCATTAAAAGGTAACGACGCACCATATAAAGTGCTGTTAAAAGCCCAACAACACCCATGCCATAAATTAAAAACGCTGCTGAAAAACCATACCATGCAAAAAGCGTTGTTAAGGCTAAAAAGACAAACATAAAAATATTTTGAATAAAGTTATTACCGGCTAAAACGGTACCTAAGTGTACACGAGGCGCACGATCTTGAATATAAGCATTTAAGGGCACAATAAATAGCCCCGCAAAAAAGCCAAAACTCAAAAAGAGTACTGCTGCATACTTCATATCAGAAGCAAGTGGCAAAAGCAGTACCATTAAAGCCAAACCACTGATTCCAACAGGTGCTAATCCCATATGAATATAATACTTTGAAACCCTTGCCGCATAGATAGAGCCTAAAACAATTCCAAATCCAGCGAGTGCCATAATTCCTTGAACAGCTATTGTATTGGTAACACCTAAAACATCTTTAGCATACGCCCCAAAAACGGCAAGAATCACTTGGGAAATAGACCAAAAAATAGAAAGCGCAATAATTGCGCCTAAGATATCACGTTTACGCGTCATGGTTTTAAAGTTTTTGCGAAGGTAACTTCCATTTAAATACTTCTTAAAAACAAAACGACGCAAACTATCCGCTTCGCGTTTATCAGGAAGTCGCATCGCCATGATAAACTCTATCACAGAGCCCACGACAAGAAGCCATCCTATAGGCGCTATCTCTTTTAATATGTCAGCCTCAGTTATGGCATTGCCCGAAAGTGAATTTTCAAAAAGTACCGTATAAAAGATGATACCCACTAAAATCGCTACTGTGGTAGTTGCTTGAACCGCAGCATTACCGGCTGAAATAAACTTACTACCGACAAGCTCTTTAATATAACCATATTTTGCAGGCGAATAGATAGCGCTTTGGAGTGCTAACAAGAAGGTCATTGCAAAGGCAACTTCAAACCACCCTTGATAATAAGAGAGCGTGATTAGTAGCGTTATCACAACTGCAAAAGCAGCAGAATATTTCATAATCATATTTTTTGCAAAACGGTCTGCTAAAAACCCGGATGGCGAAAAGAGTAAGATAAAAGGGAGTAGTATCAAAGCGTTAACTACTGCGGTTAGCATTATCTGTGTTTCATTATCGTAGATCTTAAAAATGGTGTTTTGGATGATAATTTTATGACCAAGATCGGTAAACGCATTTAAAAAGAGCGCAATAATATAGGGGAAAGTTCCCCCGATTTTAAACATCGCTTTCATTAAGCTTCTTCTACGATATCAACGGCAAGTGTTGTACTCCAACCCGTATAAACACCATGATCAGGCTTAATTAAATCAAGTATTGTATCACTCATACTTTCTGCTGTTTCTAGAAGTACATCATGTTTTTGCGTCAGTGCAACACCATACGGATACTCAGAAGTTTTGTCTTCGACCTTATCTTTATAGACAAACCCCGCATCCAACATACGTTCAGTACAACGCGCTTCTTGAGAGGCCGTTTGAAAGAAACAGTAGTGTTCTACTTGACGTGCGATACTTAAGTCATCATCTTCACAGAGTAGTGCTTCTACAATTTCTCTGTTTTGCATCTGTATGGAAGCTCTTGCATCAGGTAAAAGCTCATGAAAATAGTTATCCCACTTAGCATCACGGGTAAAGGCAGCCTCAAAACTAATGTAATTTGCCTCACGAAGAACCTCTTTAACACTATTTTCAAAACCTTTTGCACTGTCCATATAGAAGTAAACTTCAAACCAACCATCATGAATTTTTATACCCACAGCATGTCCATGACATGTCTCTTGAACTTTTTCTATCAAAGTATCGCTAACACTATAAAGTTCTAAACACTCATCTTCATGACACCAACCGTTTTCATCGCTCTGATGCATTTTTATAAAAGCCCAAGCAAGGGTTCGGTTCATCTCTTTTTCTTCAAAATCGATATAGTCTAGGTCAACATAAGTTTTAAGTTTTGTTGTTTCATTTTCTTGTGTGATGTAGTATTCCATAAAGCCTCATACATTAATTGTGTTATACACATATATTTTTTAGAAATTATATCTAAAGGGAGTGACATTTAAAGAAAAAAGAACTATAATAGTAACAAGAACAAAATATTTTTTAATATAATATAATAGAGGTGGGGTTATGGCACGCATTCTTATCGTCGAAGAGAGTCACATTTTTTCTAATATGTTGCAGGGGTTACTTAAAAAACATACCAACTTTAATTTTGATTTTGCATTTAACTATACCGAAGCAGAACATTTTTTAAAGCAGTTTCGTTATGATTTTGCTGTAGCAGACTTACGTCTTAGTGATGCCCCTCATGGTCAAGTCATTACACTTATGAACCGTCATAATGTTGCTCCTATTATCTTACTTGATGAAATTAATGAAGATTTTCATGAGACCTATGAATCTTCTAATATCGTGGATTATGTTTTAAAAGAGCATTATGGAGATATCGCCAATGTTACCCGTTGTCTTCTTCAACTTGAAGCGAATCGTAAAAAGAACATTCTCCTTATTGACGCTACCGTTTCACACTCACTTTTACTTAAACAACAGCTAATGCAACACCAACTACGTGTTGTTATCAGTACCAATGTAAACGAAGCCTATCAAAAGATACAACAAGGTGAAAGTTATGATCTTATTATGGTTAACAACTCTATTGCCCAACATGAACAACTAGTACTTGTCGCCGCACTTCGAAAAGAAGCTGCTACACAAAACATTCCTCTTATCACCTTGGTCAACGAATCTGGCGAATTTGAAACCGCACAACTACTTAAAGAGGGTGCAAGCGACTACCTTATCAAACCTTTCTCACGAGATGAACTCTACCACCGTATCTATACCCATCTTTCACGTGTCACTTTAGATTTAGGTAGTGATGATTAGTACCTTATACCTCATAGTTTTCTTTTACATCATATTAGAGCTTTTTGAGCTTCAGTGGCAAAAATCTGACACTATGATGGGCATGCTAGTCCAAATGCATAAAAAGTATGATACAAATGTCGTAGTATTTCTACTCTATCACCCGACATTTATGTTTGCTATATGGCTCATCATGGTAACAGGTTTTTCTATCGCCTCTGTTGCCTTACTCCTTATCAAAACGATCGACATTGCCACTAAAATCATACTCATACAACAACTCTTCGAAAAACGCCAACTCTCACAAGAACTTTCAGTCATGTTACTAACACCACTACACCCAGCTATGCCCTACTTAGGTCTTATTGCTTATAGCCCGATGGTTTATCTGAGTTTGTTAGGGTAAAACTCACAAAAAGAGCATGCTCGTTTCATTAAGGCAAGGCATAGCACCCTCCAACTTCTAACACAACAAAAAGTTTCCCTCTTCCCTCTTCCCTCTTATAAGAGTAAACAAACACCCAATATTAACTCTCTATTATCTATTTGATAACTAAACTCATTATTATTGTCACTATCTGTAACAAACAGGAGTAAATTACTCCTTTTTTAAAAGAAAATGATAATAAATTTCATTTAGCTCTTGAAACTTAAAAGAAAACTTGTTACTATTCTCACATAACAAATATGATTGTGAAAACGATTATTAAAATTAAGGAACTAATAAATGAAAAAAGCAGTACTTTCACTAAGTGCAACAGCACTTTTAACAACTATGGCATTTGCAGACAACTCAAGTGATATCGCAGAACTAAAACAACAAATCAGCGAACTTCAATCAAACCAACAAACACTTGTTGATGAAACTTCAAGTATCAAAACTGGGTTTGATACCGTAGATACACAGTTTTCTCACAACGGTATGGGTGCAGCAGCTTCTAAAGTATATACTTCGAAATCACCACTAAGTATTGGTGGTTATGGCGATATGTATTATGCAAACTCTAATAAACCAGGAGCAGATGCTATCTCTGATGTGTATCATTTTGTTCCTTATATTGGTTATAAGTTTACAGATAATATCATCTTAAATACTGAAATTGAATTTGAACATGGTGGATCTAATGCTGAAGAAGCTATTGGAGCAGGTTCTGCAAAAGCTGAAGGTTACGCTATTGTTGAGTTTATGTATCTTGACTTCTTAATTAATGAATCATTTAACGTACAATTAGGTCACACTCTAATTCCAATGGGTTTAATTAACTTACGTCACGAACCAACACTTTACAATACTGTACAAAAACCACTAACGGAGAAGTATATTATCCCCGCAACATGGCACGCAACAGGTATCAACACCTACGGTAAAATTGGTGATACAGGTTTTTCATATAATGCAGGTATCACTCAAGCACTTGATTTAAATAACGCAGATGCTGGTGATAAAGGTCAAATTCGTAATGGACGTCCAGGTGTAACGGGTAAAACTACCTTCAACAAAGCAGCCTTTGTTGGTCGTTTAGACTATACAGGTGTTAATGGTCTACTTCTTGGTACATCAATGTACTATGGTGATGCGACACAAGGTTCTGTTGCTGATGCAACGGCACTTATCTATGATGTTCATATGACTTATGAAAACTCTGGTTTCAAAGCTAAAGCACTTTATGGCGCTACTTCTATCTCAAATGCAGAAAATATTGCTGCCAATACTGATCATGGAACAACCTCAGTTTCTGACTCTAATGGTTACTATGTAAATCTTGAGTACGATGCACTTGCTTCATTTGCAACAACTGATAAACTGCCACTATTTGTACAGTATGACTATATCAACCCTGCAGCAACAGTAGTTGATGGTTTAGGCACAACAGTTAACACAAATATTGGTGAAACAAAAACAACAACTATTGGTATCAACTACTTCCCACACGACCAAGTAGTACTAAAATTAGATTATGCAATGACAGATGTTGTTGCTGCTGGTGGTACTGACTACAACACATTTAGTTTAGGTCTTGGTTTTATCTTCTAGTCACATCTTACACTTCTTGATTTCGGATTTTATCCGAAGTCATTCCCTAAAACTATTTTCAATTACTTTCATAAATGCTAAGGAAAAATACTATGAAATTTTCAAATATCAACTTAATGATAATGAGTCTTACTATAACTGCTATATTTTCAGGCTGTGGCGGTGAATCAGTGGCTCAAGAGAACCGCAATAAAACCGCTTTAGGAGAAGCACTTTTTACTTCAAAAGAGCTCTCTCTCAACACAACAATGTCATGTGCTACTTGTCATGATATAGACAAGGGCATGATAGATCCTAGAGTTGATAGTATGACTCTTGGGGCATCTCGTGGTGATAATGGTACCTCATTAGGTGACCGAAATGCACCAACTGCAAGTTACGCAGCCTTTGCACCTTCATTTCATTTTGATGCGGGTGAAGGACTTTTTATAGGTGGACAGTTTTTAGATGGTCGTGCGACTGATTTGAAAGCACAAGCTAAAGGACCTTTTTTAAATCCTGTTGAGATGAATATGCCCAATGAGGCTTCTGTAGTAGCCCGTGCCAAAGCAGTAGATACGTTGTCTACGCAGTTAACAAGTATCTATGGTTCTGATATCTTTGAAAATGACGAGCGTGCTTATGATGCTATTGCTGATAGTATTGCTATGTTTGAGAAGTCGACACTTTTTTCACCTTTTGATGCTAAAATCGATCGTGTTTATGAGGGAAGTACAAGTTTTACTGCCTTAGAAAAACAGGGTCAACAGCTTTTTGAAGGGAAGGCGATGTGTGTTGCTTGTCATCCTGTTGATGGGCATCACCCCCTTATGACGGACTACTCTTATGATAACTTAGGAGTACCTATAAACAGTGCTTTACGAGCTTTAAATGGCATTAGAGACACAGATAATGGCTTAGGTAAAGAGGTAAATGATGCACAACTTAATGGTGCTTTTAAAGTATCCACTTTACGAAATATTGCTGTAACAGGACCCTACATGCATAATGGTGTATTTAAGAATTTAAAAACGGTTGTGCATTTTTATAATACTCGTGATATTGGTGGTATTAATCCTGAAACAGGCGCAATTTGGGAAGCTTCTGAAGTCCCGCTAACGGTAAACCATGTTGAACTGGGTGATCTGAAACTAAGTGATCAAGAAGAGGATGCCCTTGTCGCTTTTATGAAGACCTTTACAGATAAAAAGTTAGAGCATCTCATTCCTTAATTTTTGAGACTACACCTTGGTGTGGTCTTTATCTTTAGCGTAGGGTCCCTCTCCTAATAGTTTCATTCGGGCCTTACTTTATGGATAAACAAAATTGATGTTATAATCTCAAAAACAATATAAAGACAGCTAATGCGATACCTATTTCTTTCACTCATACTACTCACAACACTCAATGCTAAAATGCTAATGACCCCATTTGAAGCTATTCACACGGCTTATGGTAAAGAAGCTAAAATCAGTAAGAAGAATATTCTTCTAAATCCAGACCAAGCAAAAGCACTCACCAAAGTAGCCCGTCAAAAACTCACCACTAAAATATACCGCACTTTTAAAATTGAAAAAAATGGCACCTTAGAGGCCTATGCAGTTTTAACCGTTAACAAAATGCGAACGAAAGATGCTGTAGTTCTTTTTATGATAAACCTTGATGGTTCGATTGCAAGTATCGCTACGGTTGCCTTCAACGAGCCTCCTGAGTTTGCACCTAACTCTCAATGGGAAGCACTTTTTGACAACAAAACAAAAGCGGACACCCTACGAATTGGCAAAGACCTACCTACTATTACAGGAGCAACACTCTCTGCTCGTGGATATGCTGATGGCGCACGTTTGGCCTTGGGTGTTTATGAGACCGTCTTAAAAGGTAAGTAGTTGAAGTTTACACTGGTTAAAGACCTTAGAGGTAATACCCTTTTACGTCCTCTTTTGGGTGGGCTTTTAGTTTTTATTTTACTTTTTTTATCAGCTGATATTATCCTTAAAAATGACCATATTGGACTTACAATACAAACACTCTCTACAACCCTTTATGGTAATGAAGAGGAGTATATAGAACCCGTTACGTTTCACTTTATCTTAGAACTTCTGCACTCTGATATCTTTTTTATGATGATGACACTGCTAACACTAGGTGCTATCTTTTCACGGCTGTGCGAAAAAAATAGACTCCGTATATTAATTATAAACATCACCATGGCAAGTGCCCTACTCGATGTACTTTTTCTCTTTGGTGCTTACTTCTTTGGGCCGCTCTTTATCCCTCTTTGGATAGGCGTTTTTTGGATTTGGCATGTAGGTGCTTTTATAATGTCCCTGCTCTCTTTATTTCATCTTTTTGCGCCTAAAAAAGCACTTATATGACCCATCAGGCCTATCGTCTAAGTATTATTTACTTTACACTTTTTGCGCTTTTACTTTTAACTACGGGTGCAACACTCTTTTTTTCAAAAATTGGTTTCTCTTTTGAAGCGATCCATAACTACTATGCGGGTAATGAAGCACTTTTTATGAATGCCAAAAGCACCTATGGACAGCTCGAAACACTGGTACCCCATTTGGGAGCTATGGGACTTTTTATTATGGTGATGGGACATTTCATTTTATTTGCATCAAAAAAAAGACGTAAAGGTATTGTCACCATTTTTATCTTACTTTTTATAGCAGCTCTAGGTGATATCGTCAGTGGTCTCTTTATTGCTAAAAATATTGGACTTTTTATTGGTGTCAAACTCCTCTCTTTTATCGCACTTATTGGCTTTGGGTACTACCTTAGCTTATTAGTATTACATGAGGCCTATTTAGGGTTTAAAAAAGCGTAAGTTTTTTATAAAATGTTGTGGCTCTTTATAAGTCCTACTGCCATCACTCTGTACTAAAAAGTACCAAACACCTCTTTGTTCTAAAAACACAATAGCTTTTTCATAAGACATCACCGAAGCAGCTGTTGCATAAGCATCTATATCTGCATTACTGATGGTTGAAACCAATGTTATTGAAGCAAAAGTTTGTGCTGAATGTTTCGTTTTAGGGTTGATAAGATGATTATTCTTTGTACTTTCAACATAACGTTCATAGTTACCACTTGTAGAGATGGCCGTAAAGTTTTTCGTGGTATTAAAAGTAGCAAGTATCCCTTCACCAAATGGATTTTGAATCCGAATGGAACATTGATTCAGGCACTTAATATCGCCACTCGCTTGAACCTTACCTTCACGAATGTTATTGGCACTAAAGTAGGCACTAACCTTGTCCACACCAAAACCTTTGCCCATTCCCCCTAAATCAACGCTAACATCCTTATCGAGCCATGCCTTGGTGTGAGTATAGTGTATACCGTTAAAGTCCACTGATGCCTCTTCAATGGCTTTAGCACTCGGAACATATTGCTTTACTTCACCAAAATGAAAAAGCTTTTTGCTCACCGCACCAATCGCAATATTAAAATACCCATCACTCTCGTGATAGTAACGTGAGGATTTTTCTAATGCTTCATAGGTATATGCTGAGATAGATTCTTTATGATTTTTGTTTAAGAGATAGATATTTGCTGTTTTATCATAAGAGGAGAGTGCCTTTTCAACGGCCTTCATCTTCTTAAAACCTTCATTAAAAAAGGTAGATTTCGACTCAGGGATTTCAAGGGTAATATAGGTTCCCATCATCATCTGTGTTCGACGTACTAAAGGTTCTGCATGCAACAAAGTGCTCATAGTAAGTCCCATAAAAACGACTCTAAACCAACGCTGATCGACCCTATTTATCATTCATAATTTCCTATCTCTATACGCCAAAGGCACAGCTACTCATCACCATAACTTTTGACAATTTGTGCCTTAGATGAAAGTTCTTGAACAGTATTGGAAATATCTTTTTGCGCAATATGATAATGCTCATGAAGTTGGGCTAAAGAGCCCTCTAAACGCTCATTAATTTCCTGAGTCATCGCCTCTATATGTTCTCGCATCTTCTCAAACTGAAACTCTTCAATACTTTGCAGCGACTCAGCTAACATATTGAGCTCAAGTTTCGAACGGATATAGTCATCTTTGATAGCAATTAAACGACCCGTCAGTTCACTTACAGGGATAAATATTGAGGCAATCTCTTTGCCCTTATCTTCAAGTTTTTCCATCTGTGTAGAAGAGAGTAACATCTGTTTCATTATCAGTTCGCTTTGAGAACGAATACTACGAAGTATCTCTTCATCTTCACGCAAGGCAGTTCCTAAACCTTCACTTTGAGAACGTAGCCCTTGTAGTTTGCTTGTAAAGTCTTTTAGGGCATCACTAATACCCTCTTTGGAGTAGTCTACTAGAGTATTTAAGGTAGTTTGCTGTTTGGTATGGTACTCATGTAGCATAGACTTCACACTCTCTAGACCATTATCTTCACTGCTTTTATTAAGTACATTTATGGCACTTTTGAGTTGGTTGAAGTGGTCTTGTTCGGCAATACGAAGCATATCAATATGACGGTGGACTACATTGTCTAGGTCAGGTAACTTCTCTTCCGTAAAACTTGCTATTTTTTCAAGCATCTCTTCTTGGCGTTTATGCACTCCTACAAACTGTGACATAAAAGCTTTTTGATTGGCTTGTATCTTCTCAAAAGATTCTGTTTCATCTTCATTAAAATGACGTACTTTTTCATGCACGTCACGCTCACTTATATTAAGATAATTGACATTTTCTTCAAGTACTTTAATACTTTTTTGCATCCCACGCATCTGATTAAGCAGTTCAAGGATCTGCGAATTTTCAACAACATTTTGAGAACGTGATTGGGCTTGGTGCATTACATACAACACTAAAAAAAGTGCAATACTTACAAAAAATGGCAAAAGTGCTTCACGAAAAAGAAGTACAAAGTCTTCTGTTTCAGGGTGCAACAAGAGGTGTGTCAAAGAGCCAATTGCCCCGACACCTAGTAAAAAAGGCGCATAGTTAATTTTATATGGCTCTTTTATTATAACCATCTGTCGCACAAAGATAAGCCCCATTAGTACAAAAACAATTAGTAAATCTGTATCAAACATAGCATCTCGTTTTAAATTAGATTAGGTTTTACTATTCTATCACAAAATTAAATAAGAGAGATTTTAGGTCTGCTTTATGAGATAAGTTCAAGCAGTTCATGCGGCTGAGAGATGACATGCTTTCCCTCTCCACTTGAGGCAAAACCCCAGGTTACAAAAACAGAGTCTATCTTAGCATTAACTCCTGCTTCCATATCTTTAGAGTTATCTCCAACCATCCAAGCATTATCACAAGTTACATCAAAACCAAAACGCTCTAAAGAGTAGACTAACATACTAGCATCAGGCTTAGGCGTTTTCACCATATCAGCACCTACGATATAGGTAAAGAAGTGATCCACCTTGAGATGTGATAACATGCGTAAAGCAAAAGGAGTTGGAGCATTTGTCGCAACAGCTAACTTTACATCCTCTTTTTTAAGTTGGGTTAAAAGCTCTAAAACACCATCATAAAGACGAAGTGTTTGAATACATTGTAGATGATAATGTTCTTCAAAAAGAGCCCTAGCATCCTCTTCATAAAGTTCTGTCTCGTAAAAAAGTTTCGGCAGATTTCTTTGATAACGGTTTATCGCTTCTACTACAAATACGGAGTCCAAAGTACTTAGCCCATAGACCTTTTGACGTACATAGTTAACCGAAGCAGTAATATCATGTTGGGAGTCGATAAGCGTCCCATCCATATCAAAGATAACAACTTTCATAACAGCTACTACTGCATCTTTGTATAGATCTCTTCTAATGCATCTACAAAAAGAGGTGAATCATTGAGACAGCGACACACTTTATAGTTTTTAAACCCAAAGTTTTCTGCAATTTCTCGATATTCAACTTCAAGTTCAAAATCTGTTTCTGAGTTATCAATAGTGAAGGCAATAGGATAGATGATGACACCACGGTTGCGTACTTTTTCAAGTGAGGTTTCAAGAGAAGGGGTGAGCCATGCCATAGGACCTACTTTTGATTGGTAGGCAAGATGCACTTGGTGAAAGTCCATCTTCTCTTTTTTAAGCATCTCTTGGAAAATTGCCACGTGACGTTCAACATGACGTTGGTAGGGATCACCGGCGTCCACAATTTTTTGAGGCAGACCATGAGCAGAGAAGATAATGTCATAATCCGTATAGTTATCATCACCCATCGTCTCTTTGATACGTTCAATCACACCACGGTTATAAGTCTCGTTTTCAAAATAGTGTTTAATTTCAACTAAAAGCGCATCCATGCCACTCTTTTGAAACTCCTCTTCAAAGTCTTCAAGTGATGACTTTGTTGTGGTTGTTGAGAACTGTGGATACATTGGGATAAGATAGATTTTATCAATCTCTTTATCTTTAAGACTTTCCAACACCTCTGAAGCAAAAGGTGGGGTATAACGCATTGCAAAATCTACAATAACATTTGTGCCTAAACGCTCTTGAAGTTTTGCTACTAAAGCATTGGTATGATCTACAATAGGAGACTTTCCACCCAACTCTCGGTAGATCTCTTGAGAGTGTTCTGCCCGCATAAAAGTAATGCTTCCTGCTACAAACTTACGTAAAAGTGCACTTTTCATGGTTAAAATATTAGGATCATTGAACATATTTTTAAGAAAAAGCTCTACTTCGTGAAGGTTGTTGGGACCTCCCATATTGAGCAATATAACAGCATTCTTTTTCATAAGTTAAGACCCTCTTTGAGCGAGGTAACAACCTCGTCACTAAATAAAATTTCATCGTGATTGTACCCTGAAAATTCTTTATATAAGACTAGGTTTTTAACATTTTCACTTAAATTTCGAGCATTATGAATGGGAACAACAACATCATCAAGACTGACAAAAAGATACAAAGGTGCTTTAATATTTTGCACATGAAAACGAGTATTAAAAGGATGTCGTGCTAAAAATGAGAAGTGCATTTTATAGTGATGCAAGGCAAGCTCTTTAATGGAGTCAAAGGCTGCAATCAACACAAGCCATGGACTTTCACGTTTACTACAAAGATATGAGGCAACCGAACTTCCTAGAGAGTATCCCATCACCCCATCCACACCAAAATGTGTTTGCGTGTAGTCAAATATTGCAAGAGCATCTTGATATAAAAAGTCTTGTGAAGGTTTTCCACCACTTTTGCCGTAGCCTCGATAGTTAAACGTTACAAAACGGGTATGAGGATAGTGCTGTGCTAACTTCACTAAGAGACCCACACTATCTTGTTCTTTACCGCCAAAATAGAGCACCGTCTGTTTAAAAGAGATTGGTTCATATAGCATTCCCTCTAAGATCACATCCGCATCAACCGCTAACTCTAAGGCTCTAAAAGGAGAAGGAAAAGTATGTAGCATCTCATCTTCTCGGTAATACACTGGCGAAAAGAGCATCTTCTCTTCAAACCAATATAAAATCCCCACAATAAGCATAAGAACGATAGGGACTAGTAGTAAAAATGCACCACTCATTTTTCAACTCGTTTCACCCAACGTTTAAAAAGTCGCAAGGGTTGATAAATTTTTTCAATTGCTTTACCCTCTATAATAGCATCTGCTAACATGGAAGCTATATAAGGTGCAAAACTAAAACCATAACCACCCACACCATTAATAATACTCACATTGTCATAGTAACAAAACTGCTCACTAGGTACCTGAGTACCTTTAGCTAATAAGGGAAAGTTTTCTAAAGTTTTTTTAGCATTAATAAGGGGTCCCACAACAGGAAGATGGTCATAATAACTTGCTCTCAAACCTGTAAAATCTTCTAAAACATCAACCTCACCCAAATCTACACTAAAGTTTGCCTTTTCAAGAAGTGTTTTTCGCCCCGCTTTGACACAATAAGCTTGCCTGTTTTTTTGAGGATGGTACTCACGGTCATGGGTCGCACCAATAGCAATATAGCCCTCTTTTTGCGTGGGTGAGATAGAGACTTTTTGATGAATATTATAGAAGTTTTCAAACGCTGTTTTGACATTAATACGATGTCCCCAAACTCCTTGGACTTCTAAATACTCTTCATTAATAACATCTTTATAGGCGCCCGTAGCCAAGACCAAATGTTTTGCTCTAGCCTTAGCATATACCCACTCACCATCAACCTGTCTCATCTTATCTAGCGTTTCATAAACGATATCAACACCTTTACAAAGTGCCTCACATACCTCTTGCGCATTGACCATTGCCGCATCTTCTATAAAAACATTTTCAAAAGCTAAGGCATCAAGTTTTAAACATTTTTTTAAACTTTCAGGTGTTGCTATAGCGGTATGATATTCTTTATAAAATGCTATTTTTTGCTGATCTTGGTCTGAAGAAGCGAGATGTAACAGAGGACGGTTTTGAATCAACTCGGGGAAATTTGTATTAAAAAAATCAAGTGCAAAGGCATAAGCTTTTTGACTCAAATCTAATTGTAAAGGATCACGTGTAAACTTAGGAGATATAAAAGCACCTGCAGCCCCACTTCCCCCTGAAGCAACTTTATCTTTTTCAATGATAAGAACTTTTTGACCGGCTTGATGTAAGAAATATGCCAAGGAAGTACCACAAATGCCCGCACCAACAATAATAACATCGTAATACTCGGTGCTCTTAGGTTTAGTATCTTTCGTTTTTAATGGGTTTAACATACTACCGGTTCTCCTCTATGGTCAAGACCTAACAAAAGAGACCTGCCATTAAAAACAAAATCTAAATTAGATTGATATCTCTTTAATATCTGCAATTGTTAACAAGCTTTTATAAACCATACCTATTAAGTTTTTACGGTTGGTTTTAAGAGCTTCATCATCAACATTAACCATAACATCTTCGAAAAAAGTGTCCAGATAAGGCTTAAGACCAAAAAGTGCATCTAAGTTCTCTTCGTAACTTGCATACTCTGACGTAGACACCTTGTTAAACGCTTCATATAAAGCACGTTCTGCATTTTCACTAAAGAGGTTTTCGCTAACACTGATGTTAGCATTTAAATCAATATCTTTTGTGATGTTTGCTAAGCGTTTAAACGTAGAGAAGATGGTTGAAAAACTTTCACTTTGAACAATGGTATCAACCGCTTTAATCTTAGCATCAATTTCAAGAACATCACGTTCACCCGAAGCAAGAACCGCTTTGATGATAGAAGGATTGACCTTGTACGACTTAGAAACACGTTCTACAAAGAAGGTCTCTAACTGTGCTAAATCAAAAGCATCATACGAAGGCGCTAATGCTGCAAAAACTTCTGAGATATTGAATGAAAGTTGATGATGTTGACAAATTCTAACCAACCCATTTACCGCACGACGAAGCGCAAAAGGATCACGAGAGCCTGTTGGAATTTGGTTAATTGAGAAGAGTCCCATAAGCGTATCAAGCTTATTTGACATCGCTACAATAGCGCTTAAACGTGTTGATGGGAGATCCGCATCTTCACCATCAGGAAGGTACTGCTCTTTTATCCCTAGTGCTACTTTTGCATCTTCACCCTGCTCTAGAGCATAGTAAGATCCCATAAGCCCTTGAAGCTCTGTAAATTCAAAAACCATCTCACTCATGAGGTCTGATTTTGTCAGTTCAATAGTACGTTCTAAAAGCTGACGGTTTTGAGAATCTGACAGTCCATTTTCGGAACATACTTGGTCTGAATAACGTTCAAAAAGGTTTAGTGCTACTGCTTTTTCACGTGAGAGTTTATCCATTAAGGTACCAAGACCGTTCATAAACACAACTTTTTCTAAGCCATCATTAACAAGGGTACGTTTAAGATCATTGTCATAAAAGAAAAGTCCATCGGCTAAACGAGGACGCAGTACCGTTTCATTTCCTTCAATCACTTTAGTAAAATCATCTGTTAAAGCATTCGATACTACAACAAACTTATTGATTAGTTTACCCTCTTTAAAAACAGGGAAGTAACGTTGATGTTCTTTCATCGAAGTGATAATCACTTCAGGTGGAAGACGTAAAAAAGCCTCATCAAACGAACCTAAAAGTGCTGTTGGATGTTCCGTAATGGCTACAACTTCGTCCAATAAATCAGCATCGATCTCAATATCAATACTATTTACTTTTTCTAATTCTGCAAAATTTGCTAAGATATTTTTACGACGTTCATCAGGGTATAGGGTTACAGCCGATACTTTTAAGCTATCAAAATACTTATGAGCATCATTAACAGCGATAGCATCAAAGTTATGCATACGATGTCCAAAAGTTTTAGCTTCAGAAGCCACATCAAAAAGTGTCACATCTACAAGCGTATTATTCATCAGGACATTTACCCAACGAATAGGACGAATAAAACTCTCGCTTGAGCTTCCCCAACGCATCGCTTTTCCAAAGACTAACGACTTGATCCATTTTGTAATCATCGCTTCTAAAAGCACTTTAGAGTCTTGTCCCTTAATCGATTTTTTGTAGTAAAGAACCTCTTTACCACCTTTTTCATTACGACCAATTTCACTAATATCCACACCACATTTTTTAGCAAAACCTAAGGCAGCAGGTGTTGGTTTACCCTCTTTGAAGGCAATAGCAACAGGTGCACCAAAAAACTCCTCTTCACTATCAGGCTGTGTAGCATTAAACTCTCTGTGCCATAAGACCAAACGACGTGGTGTGTAGTAAAATTCAAACTCACATAAAAGTGCATTCTCTTCTAAAACAGCTGCCCATTTTTTTTCAATATTTTTAAGTTCTTTAAGTAGGGGTACCGCAGGAAGCTCTTCAACGCCGATTTCAATTAGAAGTGTTTGTAACATAGTTATTCTCGATTTTAAGATTAGTAATCGCGATTTTATCGCTCTTGTGGTTAAAACCTGCTTTTACTTATAGATGTAATGTATCTTAAGGTGTTTTTTCATCATCTCAAAAAGATCAAACTCATCAAAAGGTTTCACTAAATAGTCATCAAAAGCACATTTTTTCATTGTGGTCTCAATATCGATGGCATTGGCACTCAGGGCTAATATTTTGCACTTGGTATCTTGTGAGCGCTGTCGTATTTGTAGTGTCGCTTCACAACCACTCAAACGGGGCATCTGTAAATCCATCCAAATTAAATCTGGTTTAAAACTTTCAAACTTTTCGACAGCTTCAACACCATCTTTTGCCTCATCAATGATAAAGCCTATCTCTTCAAGAAAGCTTCGTATTAACAAACGATTAACACGGATATCATCTACAATTAAAATACGCCGCACATCAGCATCACTTTTAAGCCCAACAACCTCTTTCTTTCGTGATATTTCTAGTGTCTCTTCACTAAAGAGTATCGGAATCTCAACTGTAAAGCAGCTCCCTTTATCAAGAGTACTATCTACTTCAATATCACCTTTTAAAAGATGCACTAGGGTTTTTGTTACAGCAAGACCAAGTCCACTACCTTGTATATAATCACTTGAACGAGATTGTGTAAAGGGCTCAAAGATATGCGGTAAGGCTTGGGCATCAATCCCTGCTCCCGTATCCTTAACTACAATACGCAAAATATGGGTATCCCCAACAGAAATCACCTGCACCTTAAAATCAATATGTCCGCTAGTAGTATATTTTACAGCGTTACCTAAGATATTTAATATAATCTGTCTAATTTTAGAAGTATCAGAGATAACATTAACCGTCTCTAAGGTAGAAAAATTTGGCATCAGTTGCAGGTTTTTTTCGTGAGCTTTAACAGCCATAAGCGTTGCACACTCTTGTAACATTCCTAAGAGATTAAAGGCTTGTAAGTCTACCTCCACATTACCCGACTCTATTTGAGAAAGGTCAAGCACCTGATTAATAATCTCTATCAAATGACTTCCTGAACCTTCAATAATATCAAGATATTCACGTGTTTTAGGGGTTAAACCAGACTCCTTACGGGCTAAGTTCACAAAGCCTAACACAGCATTTAATGGCGTTCGTAACTCATGACTCATTGTGGCTAAAAAAACACTTTTTGCTTCATTGGCTATTTTTGCATCTTGCGTAGCTTTTTGTAACTTTTGATGGAGTAAGACCTCTTCTGTTTTATCAAAATGTAGACCGGTTACAAAAGTAGGATTTCCCTTATCATCTCTTATAATAGCAGCCACAATTAAAATATGTCGAATATCGCCATTTGGATGAACGACACGATATTGGGCATTAATATACTTTGCTGATACAAACTGTTGCTGAATTTCACTAAAAAGTTTTTCACTATCTGCTGGATGCACACACTTTTCCCATGACGCATAGTCATTACCAAAAGTTGTCTCATTTAGCCCAAACATCTTAAGCGAAGCCTCATCCCAATAGAGTTTATCTTCCCCCATATCAAAAAGAACCGTACCCGCTTTTGCTGCATCTAGTGCTAGTTCTAAATGCATATTTGTATCTGCTAAAGCATGCTCTTTTATCTTTTTGACACTTATATCGCGAAGGGAACCTAAAATAAGACTGTCACCAATATAGTGTATTTTCTGAGCATTAACTTCTGTCTCAATAGTGTGTCCATCCTTGTGTTTATGGGTCCACTCCATAGTCACTTCTTCCCCCGACATAACACGGTCTAACATTATTTCCATTTTAAGGCTTACTTGAAGTCCATCACTTTGG